>Ga0364880_10133_pt1 | contig 45686 bp, 27 predicted proteins | sample ExccelJu500001D3_5_FD_206927 | JGI IMG/M metagenome (GOLD analysis project Ga0364880, IMG submission 206927) | Enriched cells from Trout Bog Lake Hypolimnion, Wisconsin, USA - BchlTB.July30.5000.01.D3 | ecosystem: Environmental > Aquatic > Freshwater > Lake > Hypolimnion/Profundal zone | place... | reverse complement strand
GTGCCAGGGAGCATAATTTAAAGAATATTGATATTGCCATCCCTAAAAACAAACTGGTGGTTTTTACCGGTGTAAGTGGCAGTGGCAAATCTTCTCTCGCATTCGATACCATTTACAATGAAGGTCAGCGGAGGTATATGGAAAGCTTCAGTGCCTATGCAAGGCAGTTTATTGGCGATATGGAAAGACCGGATGTAGACAAGATCACAGGGCTATCGCCTGTAATTAGTATCGAACAGAAGACCACCAATAAAAATCCCCGGTCAACAGTTGGAACTGTTACCGAGATCTATGATTTCTTCAGGTTATTGTATGCCAGAATAGGTGAAGCCTATAGTTATAATACCGGACGCAAAATGGTGAAATTCAGTGAAGAAGAGATTGTTAGTGATATAATGGGGAAATATGCAGGGAAGAAAATATCTATTTTGGCTCCACTGATCCGTGGCCGTAAAGGTCATTATCGGGAACTCTTCGAGGAGATCAGGAAAAAGGGATTTGTGAAAGTAAGGGTTGATGGAGAGATATTGGATCTAACAGCCAGGATGCAGGTAGACCGGTATAAAGTGCATGATATAGAAGTGGTCATCGACAGACTTGCTGTACATGATGAAATGAAACTGCGGATCGGTCAGAGTGTGCAGCAGGCATTAAAAATGGGTAAAGAACTTGTTTTTATACTGTTGAATGATAGTAAATCCGTCGTTCAGTATTCCAAACAACTGATGTGTGATGAAACAGGCATCAGTTATGAAGAACCGAGTCCCAATGCCTTTTCTTTTAACTCACCTTATGGTGCCTGTCCGGTTTGTAAAGGGTTGGGCCATGTGTACAGTATCAGTATGGATGCTGTGATCCCTGATCCCTCTAAAACGATCAATGAAGGGGGTATTGCGCCATTGGGAGAAGCGCGTGAAGCGTCCATTTTCAAGCAGGTCCAGCAGCTTTCCCGTAAGTATAAATTCAGTCTGGATAAGCCGGTTAGTGAGCTTTCCGAAAAAGCCATTAATATTTTGCTTTATGGTAAAGAAACCATTGATGAAACCGATACTACTGAAGTAGATGCAGATAACGGACAGATAGTCAGCGATTTTTATGAAAAGGAATATGAGGGTGTGGTTAATATGATCAAAAGATGGTTCGGGGCATCGAATACAACTGAAGCGCTGAGGGCATGGGTTGAAAAATATATGACACTCACCACCTGCTCTGGTTGCCAGGGCGCAAGGCTTAAAAAAGATAGTCTTTGGTTTAAGATCGATGATAAGAATATTGCGGAATTGAGTGACCTCAACCTGGATAAACTGGTGGCTTTCTTTAATGGTATTGAGAAAAGACTTAGTAAAAAGCAGAATGCGATTGCCAAAGACATTCTCAAGGAAATCAGGGAAAGGCTTCAGTTTCTGCTGGATGTTGGCTTAAATTATCTTTCCTTAAGCAGGCCTTCTAAATCATTGAGTGGTGGAGAATCACAAAGGATAAGGCTGGCCACACAAATTGGTTCGCTGCTGCAGGGTATTACATATGTACTCGATGAACCCAGTATTGGACTGCACCAGCGCGATAATCACAAACTCATCGGGGCCTTACAGCATTTACGTGATATTGGCAATAGTGTACTGGTGGTGGAACATGATAAAGACATTATGCTGGCTGCAGATTATTTGGTTGATATTGGTCCCAAAGCCGGTAAATATGGTGGCCATATTGTTGCCCAGGGAACACCTGCAGAAGTTTTGCGATCCGGGTCTGATACGGCACAATACCTCAATGGTATGAAATCCATACAGGTTCCTTCCGAAAGGAGGCCCGGTAATGGAAAATTCCTGCAACTGAAGGGTGCAAATGGCAATAACCTGCAACAAGTGGATGTAACGATACCATTGGGTAAACTGGTCGTGGTAAGTGGAGTGAGTGGCAGTGGTAAATCTACGCTGATCAATGAAACCCTCTATCCGCTGCTGTCCCGGCATTGTTACAACAGCAAATTCAATCCGATGGAATACCAATCCATCACCGGTCTGGAAAATATAGATAAGGTCATTGAAATAGACCAATCACCCATTGGCAGAACTCCCAGGAGTAACCCAGCAACCTATTGTGGTTTCTTCACGGAAATACGTACTTTATTTGCTTCAGTACCCGAGGCCAAAATAAGGGGATATAATGCAGGCCGTTTTTCATTCAATGTAAAAACTGGTAGATGCGAAGTCTGTGAAGGCGGGGGTATGAAAGTGATTGAAATGAACTTTTTGCCGGATGTATATGTCCACTGCGAAAAATGTAACGGGAAGCGTTACAACAGGGAAACGCTGGAAATAAGGTATAAAGGAAGATCTATCAGTGATGTTCTCGATATGACAGTGGATGAAGCCTGTGATTTCTTTCAGGCGGTTCCCTGGTTATACCGTAAGATCAAAGTATTACAGGATGTTGGACTGGGTTATATTACCCTTGGCCAGTCTGCCGTAACCCTAAGCGGAGGAGAAGCACAGCGTGTAAAACTGTCAACTGAACTGGGCAAGAAAGATACCGGAAAGACGTTTTATATTTTAGATGAACCCACAACGGGACTGCATTTTCAGGATATCAAATTATTAATGGATGTGGTCAATAAACTGGTAGACAGGGGTAACACGGTACTGATCATTGAACATAACCTGGATGTGATCAAAATGGCTGATCATGTGATTGACCTTGGACCCGAAGGTGGTGATGGGGGAGGACGGATCCTGTTTGAAGGAACTCCCGAACAAATGATCAAAAACAAGGAAAGCCATACAGCAAGATTCCTTAAGCCTGAATTAAAATAATACCCGGACAGCTATTTTATAGGGAAATCGAATCCTGTAAAACAGGAAAATCAGCTTTATCCGGTGTATTACTTGTAAGCATAGTATAATTAAACCTGGGACTATAGTATTTTACAAAAAATGTATTGAACCAGAAGGCTTTACTTATTAATATGGAGGGTTCAGTAAAAAGAAAATCGGGCAGTAAATGATACCATTTATAACCTAAACCTTTATAAAAGGTCCTGCATTCTATCGAAAAACCCAATTCTTCCGCTGCTGCCATTGAAGCATCCCTTTGGCACCTGCTATGGACAAAAGGCTTTAGAATTCTGGCCTGAAAACCATATTGATAGAGATAATCCTTGATTTGCTTATAGTTTTGAAATCGAGAATAGGCATCCAATTGAGGAAATAAGGGAGCCAGGAAAAAGGGATAGAGTAAGGATGATTTTAGGGTAACCCAACCAGTATGGATCCAGTCGGCAATACCTGAATAACGATAGAGTAAAACAAGTAGTAGCAACTCCATTAATGTCATAATGTGAAGCAGATACCCTACTTTAAAATAAGATATTATTGTTGAACGTTGTACTATGGTCATACACGCTAAGATCGGATTATTATAAAATTAAGGTTAGAATCATCAAAGTATACTAAAATTTATGAAGAGAATCATAATAGACATGGATGAAGTGATTGCAGATCCAATGGGTTCTACAATACAATGGTACCAGTCCAATTACGCAAATACAATAGATTATGAAAAAATGCTGGTAGGTTCATGGGTGAAAGGATTTCCAGATGAACACCAGTCCATGATCAGACAAAGAATAGAAGCCCCGGGTTTTTTCAGGCATTTACCGGTCATGGAAGACAGTGTGGAAGTACTGGAAGCATTGAACAATAAATATGAACTCTTTATTGTTTCCGCAGCCATGGAGTTCCCCAATTCGCTGAAAGATAAATGGGACTGGTTACAGGACCATTTTCCGTTTATCGGCTGGAAACAGGTTGCCTTTTGTGGTGATAAAAAGCTGATCTCCGGGGATATTATGATCGATGACCATACGAAAAACCTTAAAGATTTTAAGGGTAAACCATATATCTATACTTCCCCTCATAATCTTAATGTAACCGGCTATGACCGGATCAACAACTGGAAAGAGGCTGCAGCTTTATTTTTATAAGACTCAATATTCCAGAATTAAACAATTTTTTCCGGAAAATGGAATGAATGCAAAATGTAGACTGCCATTAATTTTATTAGTAGGTCTTAAATATTGTTAAAATATACAAACTTCCATTGTGGAGATCTCACATTTCAACAAGTGCAATTCCAGGTATCTGCTGAAGGTTGATCCGAAACAGAAATATTCTTTTCTAGTTCTATAACTACCTAATAATCAATCATTAATTAAGATGTTTTTGGATGTTGGCAGAAATCAGGGATACTTGATCATAGCCAATTGGGGAACTTTTAATAGAGATGTGGGTATGGGTTTAATATGATTTTAATACAATTAAAACCGTATTAATGCCGTTATTCTGACTACAGAATAATTAGGCTGGCACTACAAGTAATATACAATTGGCTTTAGGCATGCAGTTTGGAATAATGTATCACTTTGTAGTGATAAATTATTTCAACTGACCCAATGAAAAAGGCAATTACTTATACCCTGGTTTTGATGATCCTGATGGTTCGTTCTATTTCAGCAGGTGCACAGTACCAGTATATGGGAGCCTATGATTTTGAAGGTTGGCCATATTACCTGGTGAATCCAGGTGATACCATTTCAGCCACATTTCTTAATGACCTGCAAGCAACTTTACCGGAAGGAAGATCTGTATCTGTCTATAATCCACAATTGATTTCAAGTGGTCGCCCCGAAACAATAAGTCTTAGTTGTGCTTCAGATGTTTGGGTAACTTTTATAGGTAAGGGTGCCAGTTTTCAGAATTCATTGGGTTATTATACCTACCCAACCGATTCCCCGCTTACAGCTGCCCCTTCTCCATCACAGATTACCATTATATTTCCAAATGCTTCACCAAGTGGGCATGGTGGTGGATTAAATGCGGGTGATAAGGTATACTTAGGTCATTTTCCTGCCAATACCTCCATAGGGTTTGCGTTGATGGCCAATGGATGGGATTATTCTACTGGTCTTGTGACCCCCGGGAAATGGACATTTTTTTCCGATAGCAGGTTCAATCCCGAAGCAGATTCTTTATTGAGAAGGCATACCCTGATGATCTTTGATACGACAAGTCACAGAATCATTACAGGTTTTGAAGATACAGACAGAGATTCTGATTATACCAGTGATATGGATTTCAATGATTTGCTTATTTATACGACCATTACCAATTATGCCTGTATCAATTCGCTGGATAGTATTCCTGTGCTTACTTCTGATGGTCATATCGCTTTTTCAGGTTCAACTGGTGGTCTTGAAAGCAAAAGTCTGGGTTCAGCAGTTGCGAATCGCATTTATCATAAAGCATTGAACAGTCAGTTGGGGACCATTAATTATGGGGTACTTGCACCTATAAATGCCGCAAAGGCTTTGAAACCCCGTACATATGGCATGGCTGCTGGGGCATCACCACTAACTTTAAGTACATTGATGCCTACCAATATCCCCGATTCAGGTTATGTTGGATATAACAGTACACCCACCGATATCACTTCTATCACAAATGCTGCCGACGTGAATTCTGTAGATTTTGTCTATAATAATACTTGTCGTGCAGTAGCTTTTGCAACAGAAACCTTCGGTCAGATGTATGATCATACCAAGGCGGTGTGCGATCGTTTGAAAGGCGCTCAGCTATTAGGGATGAGCAATTTTACACTTAATAACCTCAATTTTGTAAGATACACCCTTTTACAACCCGATAGCAGTATTCAATATGCGATGAGTTTTTCTATTGGCAAGCAAGCCGGTGCCTCAAGTTTCTCCTTTCAGTCTAACTGGCTTAATGCAGATTATACTGCACAGGATACGATGTATAATTTCCAGTTATGGGGAGCCGCACCATATTATTGTATCGATATGGCTCTTGAAATACTGAGTAACCTGAATGCGATCATGCCGGTTCAGCAACTGAAAGCGAGTGCCTCTTTACCCAATACCTATATCATTTCGGGTTACAGGAATGGAAGCAATATGTACCTGTCTGTAAAGAATAATACAGCTTTCACCTCAGGTTATTTTCTGGTGCAGGATGTTAAAAATGAAAACACAACCACAACTACTTCCCGGGAAGTTAATATCAATGTTACAGCAAACGGTTATTCTCTTGTTACCATTCCGGTAAATGAAGATTACCAGTCAACAGTTTCATTATATATCAATAACAAATTACAGGATGTCGTTTTTGTTGCAGATGGGGCATGGGCTTATGATTCTTCTGCTACCAATGCCAGTCAGCAAGTGTTTACTGTAACCAATGATACCATTGAAGTTACCAATACCAATACAGAATACCATTTACTGCGTAATGTGCAGATTTCTGCTGTCACTGCTCAGTTTGTATCAGTCTATAAACTGATGAATGGGGGTGGTACAGCACAGAACCTGAAAGGGTTTAACACCATGCGTTTTACAGCATCTGGTTCAGGTACGAATCTTAGGATTTACCTGATAAAGAATAGTATTGCCAATTATGCCAGTCAGTATTATTATGTTTTACCGCTTACGGGCAGTAATAAAGATTATACCATTGCATTAAGTGATTTTAAATCGGATAGTATCAAAAGCAGCATTGATATGAGTGATGTGATTCAGGTCGTATTTGCCTTTGAAGTTGCGAATGGTGTAAGTATGACAGTAAATGGCAGTGTGGGAAATGTTTTATTCAGTACAGAAACAGCAGCTTATTATACCAGTGATGATGCGGGAGATGTAAAAGTTTATCCCAATCCTTCCAATGGTAACTTTACAGCCAGTTTGATCACAGATAGTCCCACACCATTAACCATGCGTGTTATTGATGCAGCTACCGGAAATGTGGTTATGGTTCAAAATATCAATAGTTTACAGGGAACTAACAATATTCCGGTTTCAATAACACAGCATGGCACCAGGATGTATATTGTTTCTTTCCAGGCAAGTGATAAGAAATTTAAGGCGGAGAAAGTATTGGTGAATAATAATTAGTAAGTAAAGGGTTTGTTTTTTAATCATAGCATGACCTCACCTATAGTGGATTTAAGATGATCCGGGAGATCTATGCTTCCCGGATCATTTCAATATGGTCAATTCCATCTTCATCATAGATATCACTGCTTGCAACAAATCCCAGTGATTCATAAAACTTCTTAAGGTATAGCTGTGCGCCAATTTTTATAGGCCCTGATCCAAAATGCGCTTTACATTTTTCAATACTTACGGTCATCAATTCCCTCCCAGCCCCTTTTCCCCGGTATGCAGGCGAGGTCACGACCCTGCCAATACTCATTTGGTCATATACTTTTCCTGGAGCAATCAACCTGGTGGAAGCCACCAGTGTATCGCCATCATAGCCCATCAGGTGCAAGCTGAACTGGTCCTTATTGTCCATATCCAGAAAGATACATTGTTGTTCTACTACAAATACCTCACTTCTTAGTCTTAATAGGTCATATAACTCTTTGGGAGTTAGTGCATCAAAAGCTTTAAGTGTCCATTTATACTGTAAACTGTCCATAATTATATTATAAAAGCCTGCAAATCTATCCTGAAGCTCACAAAAAGCATGGCAGAACGGGTTTTATTTTGCAAATTTGCCGACTGTTAAGCAACAGAGACAGTAAGGGTACCGGAGAATGCAGGAATTAGTGAATGTCAAGGGCTTATAAAAAGATTATCATGCAGAAAAAAATTGCCATCATTGGCGCAGGTCCTGCCGGTTTAACGGCAGCCTATTTATTGGGAAAGGCAAAACAGGATGTAGTTGTATTTGAAAAGGATTCCTTTTATGTAGGTGGGATATCCAGAACTGAAACCTATAAAGGATATAGTTTCGATATTGGGGGACACCGTTTTTTTTCCAAAAGCAAGGAAGTAGAAGATTTCTGGTCAGAAATTCTTAGTGATGAAATGCTGGAAAGACCCCGCAGTTCACGTATTTATTATAACCATAAATTTTTCGCTTATCCACTTGCAGCATTCGAAGCATTGAAAAAACTGGGGATCCTGGAAAGTGCTCTTTGTGTATTAAGTTACCTTAGGGTTAAGATATCACCCATCAAGAATCCTGAAAACTTCGAAGACTGGGTGGTTAATCAGTTTGGCAGAAGGTTATTTAATATCTTCTTTAAGACCTATACAGAAAAAGTATGGGGTATTCCTTGTAATGAAATTTCTGCCGACTGGGCGGCTCAGCGTATCAAAGGATTAAGTATGAGCAGTGCCATCTGGAATGCCCTGTTTAAGCCATCCGCTAAGGGTACGGATAAGGACAAAGTGATCAAGACACTGATCGATTCATTCAGGTATCCTAAAAAGGGTCCTGGTATGATGTGGGAACGTTGTGTGGAAAAAAGTAAAGCATTGGGTGTTCAGATCCTCATGAACAGTGGGGTCAATGAAATCAAATTATCAGATCATCAATGGAGTGTACATACTTCAGCTGGTGAAACATTTGAAGGATTTGATTATGTGCTTTCCTCTGCTCCCATGCGCGAACTTATTGCATCCACATTACCCAAATTTCCAGAAGCTGCCTTCAAAGCATCCCAGGATTTAAAATACCGTGATTTTATTACCGTAGTACTGATTTGCAAGGATGAAGATGCATTTACGGATAACTGGATCTATATTCATGATCCCAATGTAAAAGTAGGCAGGATCCAGAATTTTAAAAGCTGGAGCCCCTACATGGTTCCTGATCCCAAAATGGCCTGTTATGGACTTGAATATTTTTGTTTTGAAGGGGATGGTATGTGGACCAGCAGTAATGAAGACCTGATTGCACTGGCAAAGAAGGAAATTGAGGAAATCGGGCTGACCCATCAATCGGCTGTAGTGGATGGCTATGTTGTTCGTCAACCTAAAGCTTATCCGGTTTATGACCACACTTATAAAGCCAATGTGGATTCTGTAAGACTTGCCTTAAAAGGATATCCCGGTTTGTATCTGGTGGGTAGAAATGGCATGCATAAATACAATAACCAGGATCATAGTATGATGACAGCCATGCTTGCTGCTAAAAACATCATAGCTGGTGAAGAATTATTTGATCTTTGGAATGTGAATGAGGATGCCGAATACCATGAAGGTGGATTAAGAGGTGCTGAAGAAGGAGAAAAAATAAGTGAAAGGCTCGTTCCGCAAAAGATTAAAAGAGATTAAAAGAGATCAAGCAAGACTAAAAAAGACTAATCAATAATCCTACAACAACAAGGTTCAAAACAGCAGCATGGATAGTTGCTTCTGTTTTGAACCTTTTTTGATGCGGCGGCTTATCTGGCAACCCCGGGTATCACAGGGATGCTTTCATTTCCATATTCGCTAATAGATTGTACCCCGAAAAAGTAATTATCCTTGGAATAGGGGAGTTTGATAGTGGTGCTGTTGGTAAAGATCTTCTTTTGCCATACGGCGCTGGTCGTTTCCCGTATCAGGATATAATACCCCTTCGTTTTTCCATGCAGGGGCTCTTTCCATGTAAGTGTTGTATAATTTTCAAGTTGTTTGGTTTGTACCTTTACTTCCTCAGGTACAGAAGGTGCTTTGGCAAGATTTGCCAGGCAGGATAAGTTCATTGCTGTATTTTTTCGCAGGTATTCAAAATCCATAAATTCAGTCAGGTCGCCATAAACAATATTATTTTCTGTACGTATATCCTGATGCTGGTGATAATAGTTTTCATTCATTTCAGTAATCCTGACTGCTGCAAATCCATTTTGAACATAAGGAGAGTGGTCACCACCTCTCAAAAACCTGTCATTACGGTACACCATTACCACTTCCAGGTTATCGATATAACGTTCCCCAATTTCCTTTATATACCTGGCCAGCTGTCTGGAACGGCCATCGTTTTCCAGTCCAAGATTTCTGATAGTGGTAGCCACTTTTCCCGTATCCAGAACCGATAATCCTTCACTGAATACCCTGATTCGGGTATTATCAATGATATTTGTTTCGCTGCTGTTGTTGCTGCCCATGATATCATTGTTCAATACACCTTCTATCTGCCATTTTTCTTTTTTTGCCTTGTCTGCCATGTACTGAGCACCAAGTAAACCCTGTTCTTCTCCACTAACGGTAACAAATATGATGGTTGCAGGAAATCCATGTGCACTCAAGATACGTGCTGATTCAAGAACAGCAGCAGAGCCACTGCCATCATCATTGGCGCCCGGTGCATCTTTTTCCCTGTCCATTACATCAGTCCTTCTGGAATCGAGATGTCCACTGATGAGGAATATCCTTTTATCATGGGGGTCAGTTCCTTTTAATATTGCAACGACATTACCCAGTATGATTGGCTTATCTACCCTTTTTCCATCAGGTTTATAAGTGATGGTATCAATAAAGGCTCTTAGTCTGCCATCTGAATGCTGCGCAAACTGATTGAACTTATTTAAAACCCAGTTTCTGGCAGCACCGATACCTCTGTTGGGGTCTGTTTGTGAACTCAGTGTACTTCTCGTTCCAAAAGACACCAGGGATTGAATATATGATTTGAGGGAATCAGAAGAAACTTCCTTTACCATGGAGGCGATTTCAGGATCTCTGTTTATAATAGTTTGTCCCTGGGAAAATAAAACACTGCCTGTGAATACTGCTAAGATCAAATATCTCATGTGGTTGATGTTTATCTTTAAAGATAAGCATTGCATAAATTTTATAAAGGCTTTTTTACACCAGTGGCAGATGTGTAAGTTGATGGATGAGAATTGGTTATTAAGCCTTTTTTCAGTAGTTGTATTTGTTTTTCCAGCGTTCTTTTAAAAATTTACGCAATTCATTTTCACGTGTATTATTACCGGGTTTATAGAACGGGGTTCCGGCAATCTGGTCAGGCAGGTATTCCTGTTCAATAAAATTACCCTCACCCAGGTGTGAATATTGGTAATTTTTACCATAATTCATGTCTTTCATAAGTTTGGTAGGCGCATTTCGAATATGCAGTGGAACAGGAAGATCCCCGAATTGTTGAACGGCCTGCTGCGCAGCGGCTATTGCTTCATAACTGGCATTGCTTTTAGCAGAGGAAGCCAGGTAAGTAGCACACTGGCTTAAAATGATCCTGGATTCGGGATATCCGATCTTACTAACAGCATCGAAACAGGCATTTGCGAGCAAAAGGGCATTGGGATTGGCATTGCCTATATCCTCACTTGCAAAGATGAGCATCCGCCGGGCGATGAAAGTAACATCCTCACCACCTTCAACCATCCTGGCCAGCCAATAGACTGCGCCATTCGGGTCACTACCTCGCATACTTTTTATAAAAGCCGAAATGATATCATAATGCTGTTCGCCCTGCTTATCATACAGTGCAATCTTATGTTGTGCCACATCCATCACCAGCTGATCTGTAATCACAATTGTGTTATTCATTGCAGTCGAACTGATCACCAGTTCCAGCAGATTCAGTAGTTTACGGGCATCGCCACCACTGATCCGGATGATTGCATCGGTGTCTTTTAATTCAATTGTATACTGTTGTAGAATTTTATCTTTTTTAATGGCTTCATGAAGTAGTTGGATCAGGTCATTTTCCTGCAGGGGTTTTAATACATATACCTGGCACCTGCTTAATAAAGCTGAATTTACTTCAAAGGAAGGGTTTTCGGTAGTTGCTCCTATAAGTGTAATGATACCTTTTTCAACAGCACCCAATAAGGCATCCTGCTGGCCTTTATTGAATCGGTGTATCTCATCAATAAAAAGTACAGCCTTGGTTGAAAGTTTAGCAGCTTCAATGATTTCACGCACTTCCTTAACACCACTGCTGATGGCACTCAGCTGGTAATAAGTTGCAGAGAGGGTATTGGCTATTATATGGGCGATGGTAGTCTTTCCAACGCCTGGAGGCCCCCACAGGATCATTGAAGGGATACTGTCCAGTTCAATGGCTTTGCGTAGAATACTACCCCTGCCGGTAAGATGTTGCTGCCCTGCCAGGTCATCCAGTTTTACCGGACGCATCCGCTCAGCTAATGGGGTATGGTTCATGTATGAAATGTAAGCAAATTATTAGTCTTCAGGACCATCAAACACATGATTATATTTTTTGAGTAGCTTAAAAGTAAGTATAACATGCGCCAGCAAAATGGCTGCATAAGCTGCGAGAAAATATAAAATGCCTTTCATCATTTTTACTAAAAGGTCGGCCGTAGTACCAGTTGGGAAATTGCCTTGTTGCTGGCTGATGAGTTCAGTCATCATTTTTTGGATCTGTATAGGTTGTGAAAGGATCATAAAAGTTTGAATGAAGCTCATGGCTATAAAAAAAATGCACACATAAGCATTTACTTTGATCCAGTCTTTAAGGGAATTTTTACATGGTTTAGCTCTTTCGATACCCGTGATCAGAAATTTGTAACTTACAAATACATAGATGACCATGCATCCAATAATAAATACACTCAATAACATGGCAGGCTGCGCCAGTGCAGATAAAATGGCCATCAGGTCTACCATTGCGAAAATACCTGCGATCGGCAAAAGAAGAAAAGTAAGAATACGATAAACAGATTCAATTTTCATACAAATGATTTGGGGTCTGCAAGATGCATTATTTTTTTGGGTTGATCGATCAAACGGTAACAGACAGACCAGATTTTATTGCTGTTGCTGTTGTTGCTGCCCCATTAAAGTGTTTTGAAGCAATACTTCTGCAGCTGCATCGCATTCAATGGTTTGCATTTGCACATTGTTTTTTTCTTCAAATACCTGACCGTCTTCATATCCTACGGAAACAAATACTGATAATTTTTGACGTGCAGGTCCTTTAAAAGTTCCTTTAGCCGGGGTACAATCATTAAAATGATTGCCTACCGCAAGTTTTACATGCGTATTGGTTACCCATACATTATTAGTAGGATCAATTCCCGCCCATCCGAATCCCGGTATATAGGCTTCTACCCAGGCATGGGTGGCTCCTTCACCCCGCATGCCATTTTTATTTGGACAGATGTAGCCGCTTACATAACGGCTGGGAATATGGATGCTTCTTAATATCTGAAGCATGACGTGGGCAAAGTCCTGACAAACGCCTGATCTGTGGGCAAGTATCTCATCAACAGTAGATTCAATGTTGGTAATACCTTTAATATACTTGAAATGGGTATAAATGTATTCGCAGGTGTCTTTAATGATTTGAGAAACAGTTTTACCGGTTGGTTGGATCTGCATAATGATATCATCGATCTGGTTCTGAAATTTGATGTCATCATTATTACTCAGCCCAGCCAGCTGAAGGTCACACTTCACTTCTTCTTTCAAATCATTTAGTCCAGCGGGAAAATAAAAATTGGTATTTTCATGCAATGTGGTTCGGATGATCAATTGGCTTTCGATAACCAGACTTTGATGGGCTAGTAGTACATTAAATAATCCGATTTTATTGCCCCAGTAATCAGTGTACAGGAAAATTTCAGGATTACTGGTGATATCCACCTGGTGATGAAGGGTTTCCTGTTCGCTGCATTGAAATGGATATATTTTTATTTCATTGGTACTTTCTGTAACGGGTCTGTCATATTCGTATTTAGTAATGTGCTGAATCTTGAAAATGGGCATAATTGTCCTGTTATGAATAGGAAAAGAAACTCTGGGCCAGCATTCCACTGAATTGCACCAGCTCAAATCTCGTTTCACTCAAAAATTTTTGCAAAGTAAGCTCATTCAGCGAATCAAAATCAGTATACTGCATTTTACTTACTAACCTGCCCAGACATTTGGTCAAAGCTTGTTTTTCTTTGCTATGGTTGTCTTTTGTGATATGCTTGAAATATTTATCCACTCTTTTCAGGGTATAAATGACGCTTCTGGAAAAATGTTCGTTAAACAGGACCTGGTCCAGGGTATTTAAGTTATGCTCACTGCTACGGTAGGTTTTTAGGTGTAATTCATAGCCTGATAAGGATAACAGGAGGGGGCGCCATTGCAGGATGTTCTTGTCTTCTTCCAGGCTATAATCTATAAGGCTATAATATTTGTTGGCCATTTCGATCGTCATCAAACATCTTTCAATATATTTTCCAAGGCTCATAAAACTCCAGCCCATACCTCGCGGCATTGTGGTATCAGCCATTCCATTGTAAAGAATACATTCCTGGGTAAGGAAATCTATGGTCTTGATAGCTTCGAATCCCTTATACTGTGCATCGGGACCTGATTGGTTAATAATATGATAGATCTGATTAACCTGCTCCCATACTTCTTTAGTAATATGGTCCTGCATGCCTCTTGCATTTTCCCTGGCTTTGGTGATCAGTACTTTCAGCGAATTCTGGTTTAGGGTATCTGAAATTAACTTCTGTAGGGCCAATTCGGTGTGGTGTTCCAGTTGTTTTATTTCAAAATCATCACATTGGGTAAAAATTTCGAGCATCGGTTTCCAGGATAGGTTTTCATTTACACCTTTATCCAGTAACAAAATATAGTGGGTTTTAATTCCGCGTAATAGTCCATCACTGCGTTCCATATAACGGCTTAGCCAGAACATTGAGTCTGCAATTCTACTCAGCATAACATCAGTTTTTTCAGTTAGTAATTAAAAACATACAGCCTTAGTGTATCGCTGGTTCAATCAGGAATAATAAGGTTTAAAATAATGCCTAGTCAACGACCCATGTATCTTTACTTCCTCCCCCCTGTGAGCTGTTCACAACAAGCGATCCTTCTTTCAATGCGACCCTTGTTAGTCCGCCCGGTACGATCTTAACACCATCCGGTCCGCAAAGGGCATAAGGACGAAGATCCACATGTCTGGCTACAAATTTTCCATCCAAAAAGCAGGGTACTGTTGAAAGTTTGATAATGGGCTGGGCAATAAAGCTTCTGGGATCCTGTTCTACAGCGATTTTAAATTCATCAATTTCATTTTCCTGAGCACTGTTTCCCATCAGCATGCCATATCCACCCGACTGGTTGGTGCGTTTGATAACCATGTTGTTGATGTTTTCAAAGACATGTTTGCGTGCATCAACGTCACTCATTTCATAGGTTGGAACATTGGGGAGTATGGGTTCTTCGTTGAGATAATACCTGATCATGGCAGGAACATAATTGTAAACAGCCTTATCGTCAGCCACCCCATTACCCATTGCATTCACAATGGCCACATTGCCTTTTCGGTAGGCTCCAACCAGTCCCGGCACACCCAGTACACTATCAGGTCTAAAAACCAGTGGGTCAAGGAATTCATCATCCACCCTTCTGTAAATGACATGCACCTGTTGCAAACCATTCGTGGTTTTCATATAGACCTTATGATTATCAACAACGAGGTCACGGCCTTCAACTAATTCGATTCCCATCTGGCGCGCCAAAAAGGTATGTTCATAATAAGCAGAATTAAATACGCCTGGTGTCAGTAAAGCAACTGTAGGGTTGGAAATCTGTTGAGGAGCCAGTGATAGCAGGATCTGGTGGAGTAAGAGCGGGTAATTGTTTACCATCCTAACCCTTTTTTCTGCGAGCATTTCGGGGAAGATACGTTTGGTAACTTCCCTGTTTTCCAACATATAGCTTACACCGCTGGGTGTACGGAGATTGTCTTCCAATATATAAAAAGTGCCATCTGCCCCACGGATCAGGTCTATTCCACTAATATGAACATAGATATCATGAGGTACTTTAATACCAAATACCTCCCTGGTAAAATGAGGGCAGGAGGCTACCAATGTAGCCGGAACCACTTTATCTTTCAGGATCTGCTGATCATTATAGACATCTTTGAGGAAAAGGTTCAGTGCTTTAAGACGTTGCTGAATGCCTTTTTCAATATGGCTCCATTCTGCTGATGTTATGATTCTTGGGATAATATCGAATGGAAATATCCTTTCAATACCAGCATCATCACTGTAAACGGTAAAAGTAATACCCTGATTCATAAACAATTCACTTGCAATCCTGTCTTTTTGCTGTAGAGCTGCCACATCAAACTGTTGAATGGCCTGAACAACCTGCTTGTATTGTGAACGGATACTATCATTATGTTTCATCTCATCCCATACGCCAGGATATTGGTAGTATTGGTTAAATAGTTCTTCACAACTCATAATCGGGTATTAATTTAAGGGATAAATAAAAAAATGAATGATTTCTGGGTCATACAATCGTTCATTAGCTCAAATTAGGAAAAAAATAATAAAAAAATACGAAACGTTCTAAAATTGGGAAAAGAATAATTTATTTCAAAAAAAATCATACAGTACGCAATAAATCAATGGTTTCGGATAATTTTTAGTATATGTAATTTAATATAATGTGTATATTTTAATCATATAAAAAATACAAAAAAGCCCTGTATTCTGTACAGGGCTTTAATTGTATTAGTATGTTATGATTTATTTCAGATTCAACTTGATTTGTAATTCGTCAAATTGTTTTTCATCTATAGATGATGGTGCATCCAGCATTACATCCCTTCCACTATTGTTTTTAGGGAATGCAATAAAATCCCGAATGCTTTCACTACCCCCAAGGATAGCGCATAAGCGGTCGAAACCAAATGCCAATCCGCCATGTGGTGGTGCGCCATATTCAAAAGCGCCCAGCAGGAAACCAAATTTATGATGCTGTTCTGCCTCATCCATTCCTAAAGCTGCGAACATTTTCTCCTGAAGTTCACGCTGAAAGATCCTGATACTGCCTCCACCAATTTCATTTCCGTTTAATACCATGTCATAGGCATTGGCTTTGATATTGGCATAAGGATGTTTGAGGTATTCCGCTGCATTTTCAATAACCGGGTTATTATTGATCATGATATCGATATGATCTGGTTTTGGTGAAGTAAAAGGATGGTGTCTGGCAACCCACCTGTTATCTTCTTCAGCGTATTCAAATAATGGGAAATCGAGTACCCAGAGAAGTCTGAAATCATCATCTTTTCTAAATCCCAGTCTTTTACCCATTTCCAGCCTCAGCTCACTGATGGCTTTACGAGTTCTTTCTTCAGCACCTGCGAGAATGAGTATGATATCACCAGCTGTTGCATTAGTTGCAGCTGCAATGGCTTTGAGTTTGTCTTCCGGGTAGAATTTGTCAACACTGCTTTTGAAACTGCCATCGGTATTACATTTGATAAATACCAGTCCTTTCATGCCTATTTGTGGCCTTTTGACCCACTCTGTAATTTCGTCGCTTTGTTTACGGGTATATTCACTGCATCCGGGAACGGCGATGGCTACTACAGTTTCTGCTTCATCAAATACTTTGAAATCTGCACCATTGATCAGATCGGCTTTATTTTCTTTGGTAGGAAAAGTGTGTGCAGGAAATTTTAAATTACAGATCTTCATACCAAAACGGATATCCGGTTTATCATTACCATAGTTCCACATGGCTTCCTCCCAGCTCATCCTTTCCACTTTGTTGGTATAATCAATGCCTTTTACGTCTTTAAATATCCTTTTTACCAATCCTTCAAACATATTCAGGATATCTTCCTGTTCCACAAAGCTCATTTCACAGTCTATCTGGGTAAACTCGGGCTGCCTGTCTGCACGAAGATCTTCATCCCTGAAACATTTTACAATCTGGTAATAACGGTCGTAACCACTTACCATCAACAATTGTTTGAATGTCTGGGGACTTTGAGGCAGTGCATAGAATTGTCCCGGATTCATTCTGCTGGGTACAACAAAATCCCTTGCTCCTTCTGGGGTTGATTTGATCAGGAAAGGGGTTTCTATATCCATGAATTGGTTTTCATGGAGGTAATTTCGGGTGGACCTGCTTACCGCATAACGAAGCTCCAGGTTTTTCTTGACTGCCTGGCGGCGAAGATCCAAATAACGGTATTTCATCCTCAGATCATCGCCTCCGTCTGTATCATCCTGAATAGTAAAAGGAGGAACTGCCGATTTGTTGAGGATCCTGAATGATGTTACAGCAATTTCAATTTCACCGGTTGCGATATTGTTGTTTTTATTGCTTCTTTCATTGACCTTTCCGTTTGCCTGCAAGACAAATTCACGACCCAAAGGTTGCGCGTCCAATTGTGCCTGAAGGCTTTCTCCAAACAATAATTGGGTGATACCATAACGGTCTCTCAGATCCACGAATGTGATGGCTCCAAATTTTCTAACAGTCTGTACCCAGCCGGATAAGGTTACTTCCTTACTGATATCACTTATCCTTAATTCACCGCAGGTATGGGAACGATACATATAATTTGATTGTTTTTTTAGATTTAGTTGTACTTTGACAGGTGTTGAATTTTATAAAAGACTGATGTAGAATGATTTCTACAGTCAATCCTGCAACTTTTCCGGGCGCAAATATAGCTAAATGCAGTTTTGCAGGCTGTAAACTGTTTAATAAACATTTATACTTAACCTTTGCAATACAAATATGCACACATTTACGAAACAGGAGTTGAGAATTTACAGATGGGCGTTGGCTTTTTTCTTTTTCATTTCTGGTATGCGCTTTGCCAGCTGGGCTAGTCGTATTCCTGATATCCAATTAAAATTGCACCTGAGCGACGCCAGTCTGGGTACTGTTTTATTTGCTCTTCCTGTAGGTTCAATTGGAGGATTACCAATTTCTGGTTATCTGGTAGCAAAATTTGGTAGTCGTAAGATGCTATTGCTTTCGGTTATCCTGTTTCCACTATCCATGGTTGGAATTGGATTGGCCAATAATGGTATTGTTTTAGCACTTCAATTGGTTTTTTTTGGAATCAGTGGTAACCTGATGAATATTTGTGTTAATACCCAGGCCGTTTCATTAGAAGCTTTATACAAGAGAAGCATCATGGCTTCTTTTCATGGACTTTGGAGCCTTGGAGGATTTAGCGGGGCTTTACTGGGAACATTGATGGTTGGCCTTAAAATCAGCCCTGTTTATCATTTCTTGTATATGAGTATAACATGCCTTGTATTGGCTTTTGTGGTTTATCCATATACATTGAAAAAAGAAGAACCCGTTGCACAAAGGACCAGTATATTCATAAAACCAGACACTTATTTACTCTATATTGGCTTTATTGCTTTTGGAAGTATGGTTTGTGAGGGAACAATGTTTGACTGGAGTGGGGTGTATTTTCTCAAAGTGGTAAAAGCATCTGCAGCATTGCGTTCTTTCGGCTATATTTCGTTCATGAGTTCCATGGCAATAGGCAGATTCGTTGGAGACAAATTGATCAGTAACCTTGGACGCCAAAAAGTATTGCAGATGAGTGGCATCATAATAGCATCTGGTTTATTGGTTTCAGTTTTGTTGCCATATCTGGTAACAGCAACGATAGGTTTCCTCATGGTGGGTTTTGGGGTTTCATCTGTAGTTCCACTTTGTTTTGCAATGGCGGGCAAATCTACCAAAATAGCATCTAGTCTGGCTATTGCGGCGGTATCCAGTATTGGTTTCATCGGTTTCCTCATGGGCCCGCCACTGATAGGTTATATCGCTCAGGCAGCCAGTTTACGGTTGTCTTTTACAGTCATTGCATGTTTCGGCGCAAGCATCTTTTTCACGGCACCGAGACTGAAGGAAGCATAAGTTATCAATTATATAAATCTTTCGAAATCGTAATAAATAATATCTGTATTATTTGATTAATTTCATTGATGAAGAGGGCTCATCCCTTTCATAGATCCAATGAAACGATTGTATAGTCTGTTGTTTTTCTTGCTCCCAATCTGCCTCTTTTCGCAGCCATTGCATCATCTATTAAAAGAAAGTCACCAAACTCTTGTTTTTAAGGTCAATGCTGAAACTGCTGAAAATTATATCCAAAAGAATACATTTCATGTTGAAACATTTCTGGATCAACAACCATACTGCATTTTCAGAAACGGATACGAAAATCCTGATAGTTTGCCCACCGGTTTTTATATAATGCTTAGTGTTAAAGACACAATGATTGAAGTTAAAATGGTCAACAGTACTCGATTAGTGGTGTATACAATCAATGATAAGCACAGGGTGCAGCTTCGGGTTAGGGATCAGGAAGGAAATTATAGTAGCAATGCTGCTGTTTTAATGAATAACCACTACTGCAAGTATGATCGGGATGCCCAAAGTTTCATTTTTTCCCGGCATCTATCAGATGAAAGTTTTGTAAAAGTGTATGTTCCTGGAGATACTACTTTTATTAACCTCAGTGAAATAGATGATGGTCTTAGTACCTCAGCTGCATGGAAACAACGCTGGGAAATGGTTAAAAAAACAGGCATATACAAGACGATCACCTGGCTTCCCCGCAGGATGCAATCTTTGTTCACAAAACGCCGCTCCAATGATTACAGATTACCGGGAACACATGGTTTACTGGTATTCAATCAGCCCAAATACAGAATCAATGATACCGTTAGGTTGAAAGCTTATCTTTATGACTCGAAAAACCGACTCTATCAAAAACCGGCTGATCTTTTTCTCGAATACTATAAACCGGGTAAAGGGTCTGTGTCACAGAAGCTTGTAACCATTAGTCCTTCCGCATCAGGCAGTTTTATCTATCAATTTGTGTTACGGGATACCCTGGTCAATGATAGTTACTACACAGTTATATTTAAAAATAAAGACAGTAAAAGATTGCTTCAGCGTAATTTCAAAGTAGAAGATTATGTACTGGATGAAATAGGGACTTACACCTTCAAATCAAGCAAGGAAACTTATTATAGGAATGATTCTATTCAACTGTTTGCTGCTGCAAAAGATGCCAATGGAATGAACCTGCTTGATGCGTCTGTTAAGTTATATTTACTGAATAAGCATGTGCAACAGTTTTTCAGGGATAGCTTATATGTGTCAGATACCTTGTTTTACCGGGAAATGAAACTGGATACCCGTCAGGATACCAAGTTCAGTATACCTGTTAGTCAATTGCCAAAGGCTAACCTGGACATGCAAGCGAAAATGTACTTTATCAACAGCAATAACGAGATCCAAGAGAAGGATCTGAACATATATTATAAGTACCATGAACGTAGCATTCAACTAATACAACAGAATGATTCAGTCCTTGTTACAGCTACTGAGGATGGCATTGATTTACCTGCAAAAGGTTTACTTACCTTATCAGGTAGTTTTGATAAAGAAATCCCAATAAGTTTACCTTACAAGATAAAGGTTGATCCTTTTATCAGTACATATGAGTTCTACTGGAAGATCAATGACACTATTGTGGCAACAGAATCCTTAGATGTCAATAGTTATTACCATGTTCAGATGAATCAGGACTACCTGCATGATACCATCGGCTTTATCTTGTCTAATCCATATCAGATACCAGTCAATTTTTCGGTGTTTAAGAACAATCAGTTGATCGCAAGGGGAACAGGTGATGGATCTTCAATTGGATGGCATCGAAAGATCAGTAACAGACATCAGCTATATACAGTAAAATGGCAGTATCTATGGGCAGGAAAAGAACACAATTTTACAGACCATATTGGGTTGACTTATAAGTTACTTGATATTGCTGTGCAATCTGCAAAAACGGTTTTTCCGGGTCAAAAAGACAATATTGAAATAGCAATAAAGGATTATGATGGAAAACCTGCAGCCGGTGTGAATCTTACTGCTCTCAGTTATAACAGCCAGTTTAAGAATGCGGGTAGTGTCCCCGATCCACCCTACTTACAAATGTATCATTCAGGCGGACAGATCTTGTATCCTTCTTTTGAAAAGGAAAATGATAAGGTATTATTCAAATCAAAGACTTTATTGGGTAAAACTTCTGGCTACATCAACAAATTTGGTCTTGATACAATGTTGTATTATCAGATCTTGTTTCCAGCAGAAAAAATTAAAGATATACCTACTCATATTGTCAATTTTACGCCCCAGGTAAGTGTTCATGTAGTTAAAGACGGAGTTCCACAGCAAGTGTACTTGCTTTACCTTAATAATAAGCTTGTTTATTATTATCAGGCAGGTGGCGAATATCCTTATTCATTTGAAGTGATGCCCACTTATTCCAAAATAGGAGTCAGGCTGTATGATAAATTTATTGAAATAGATAGTATTTACACACAGCCTAATTACAAACACGATCTCATTCTGGATATGGATAAACTACCCGAAAATGTGGTAGTCACTCCAGAAGATAATTATCTATCCGGGTTTGAAAAAAATTTACTGGAGAATAGTCTTTTTCAGATAGATGCCCATGATTCTTCCTGGATATGGCATAACAATTCGGTAGTTAGTTTTGGGAGGTCACAATATTATCAGGCGGGTCCTTTCTCATACGGATATAGCCTCCACTATTTTGCAAAAGGGAATTTTGATATTCAGTTTTATTTCGAACCCGGGTATAGGTATCGATTGTCTGATAAGATACTTCGTCTTGAAAAAAGCCGGATATTCCCTGAAAAAAGCCGTCATTATCTGATGCCAAATAAAGATTTTTCTCTGATGCTGGGTGATACGATCTGTCCACCACCTGTTATCAGTTATCATGCCGTAAACACAACTTTAAAGAAACTGGTCACGGATAGTTATTATTCCATCTATCAAATTCAAGCAAAGCAACATGGCAACCTTCAATTGTCTTTGCTTCATGATACAACGATCGCTACTATAGTTCTAAAGCCTTTGACAAATTCATTGCAACCTGTTATCAGGAATTATATGCCCAATATATATACCATTCCGCCAGGTAATTACCAATTATTGCTTGTGATGAAGGACCTAAGTGTTGCAGTCCTGGATAGTATTGAGATCAAGTCCTGGTCAACGCTTTGTAAAAAAGTTGGATTGCTGCGTTTTATAGATCATGATCCCTATTTGGATGATCTGATTGATCATGTAAGTCCAGTTCCAGCTCCCCAAAAAGACAATACGATCCCTTTGAATGATGAAAGGCCTTTGCCGGCATATGCTGTTGGCACAGGCCATATCAGTGGAATTGTAAAAGATGCTAAAGGCAATTTGCCCATCAGTTTTGCAAGTATTATGATAAAGGGTACCCGAAATGCGGTCAGCACAAATTCCGATGGCAGTTTCTCAATTTCCAATATAAAGGGTGGGATTTATACGCTCGTTATCCATTCAATTGGATATGAAAGCAAGGAAATACAGGTACTGGTCAATGAAAATCAAGTCAGCCAATTACTTGTAAAATTGAATGCTTCCATTCAATCCTTGGAGGAAGTGGTAGTGGTTGGATATGGGAGTATGCCCAAAAAAGATCTAACAGGTTCTATTACATCTGTTAATGGTAAATCATTTTTTTCAGACATTACAATGGATGCCCAGCTACATGGAAAAGTAGCAGGCGTGCAGGTTAGCAATGCAGACGATGGTGCCCCCGTATCTTCATTGTCAGTAATGCTAAGAGGTGTAGCTTCTGTCAACAATTCCAATAGTCCTGTTTATGTAATTGATGGGATATATTATAACCAGTTGCCTCCCAATATCACCCCTGATATGATAGCAAATATGGAAGTCCTTGATCCAGCTGCTGCCCTTGCTTTATATGGTGCACAGGGCAGTTATGGTGCAGTCGTAATCACTACGCATGCTAAAACGATCCGTCAGCAATTCAGGGATTATGCTTTCTGGATCCCAGAATTGATCACCAACAGGGATGGTAAAGCAGCTTTCAGTATTACATATCCCGACAATATCACTGGTTGGCAATCCTATATCCTAGCCATGGATAAAAAACTTCGGATCGGAAAGACAGGCTTTTTCACCCAATCGTATAAAAAATTGATGGCCCAGTTGAGTGTTCCCAGATTTTTGGTAGAAGGGGATAGCGCTTTATTAATTGGGAAGGCGTTGAATTATAGCAATGAGCCATACAAGATTTCCAGTGTTTTTAAAATGCAAGGGAAAGACTTTTATTTTGAAAATGACAGTTTATTTCCTCAGGCCTCTTTGATCAGGGAAGCTGCTGTAAGACCAGTTCTTACTGATACACTAAAAATACAGTTTGGGTTACATACCCAAACAGGCTTTTCCGATGCGGAAGAAAGAACCATACCTGTTGTAAAGAAAGGTATAGATGAACAGGCAGGCAGGTTTATATTGGCTGATCACGACAGTACCTGGACTTTTTCTACATTACCCGGCTATGGTAATCTACAATTAACAGCTACGAATAAGACACTCGATCTGCTGATCAATGATATTAAAAATCTAAAGGATTACCCCTATGCCTGCAATGAACAATCTGCCAGCAAATTAACCGGATTATTGCTGGAAAAGAAAATCAGGAAGGAACTGAATCAGCCTTTTAAGGATGAAAAGCTTATAAAACCTTTATTGGAAAGGCTGCAAAAAGCACAACAGTATTCCGGCGGATGGGGCTGGTGGGAACAGACCAATCCTGATTTCTATATTACAGGTTATGTAATTCGGTCATTACTGCCACTGCGATCTGATCCGCTGATTGAAACCAATATCCGGAATGGACTCTTGTTTCTTCAAAATGAGCTGTACAATATCAAGGATAAGGATGTACTGCTTACAACCCTTCAAACTATGGTAGCGGCAGGGCATACCATTAATTATGCACCATACCTGCAAAAGATCAATTGGGATAGTCTTACGGTACAACAACAATGGCAATGGGTCTACATTCAACAACAATTGAAAGGGGATTATCAAAATCGTTTAACATCGCTTATTGCCGCAAAAAGGGGTTCCATAACAGGGGCTGTCTATTGGGGCAAAGAGACATACAGCTGGCATAATAATACAGTTGCGACAACGGTACTGGCTTATACCGTTTTGAAGAATGAATCACTTTACCGGGATTTGCTTCCTCATATTGTACAGTATTTCTTTGAAATGAAACAGAGTGGGTTCTGGAGAAATACAGTAGAAGCGGCTTCTGTTCTGGCCACTATCTTGCCGGATGTGTTGGTCCAGCATAAAAATTTCGCTCAACCTTCCACTGTTATAATATCAGGAGATACCAGCTGCAGGATAATTAATTTTCCAACAATTCTTCATTTCAGTGATCGGGTTAAAAATTTGCAAATACAGACTTTAGGAGGTGGGCTCACATACATGTCTTTATTCCAACAGCGGTTTAATCCATCACCTCAGCCTGTTAGTGATCCTTTCAGCATCAATAGTTATTTTGTGCAGGATCATGGGCAACAGGAATATATAAGGTCGGGCCAGAAGGTAAAAATGGTCGTTGACTTAGAAGTAAAGAATGATGCGGAGTATGTTATGATCCAGGTACCCATCCCTGCCGGATGCAACTATGCCAGCAAAGAACAGAACGACTGGAAGATGCATAAGGAATTTTATAAAGAAAAAGTTGTTCTGTTTGCTGAAAAACTGGCTGCAGGGAAATACAGTTGGGACATTGAACTCGAGCCACGATACAATGGACGATATACCCTAAATCCCTGTAAAGCAGAACTGATGTATTTCCCAGTATTCTATGGTAGGAATGCGATAAAGACAGTTGATATCATGGGTCAAAAATAGATCATCTGATCAGATGGGGCACAAACCTGCTGAGGTTATCAGTAACCAATCCAACCGATTCACGGATACCAATACCGGCAGGTTCCTGTCCTATGATCCAACTTCCGATCAGCGGATAATTGTGATCAAATTCGGGTAGTTCAAAAAGCTGCTGATAAATACAGGTTTCCTCTTCATATGGGCCATCTGTTTCTAATATAATGTCATTGTTTTTAATGATCGCTATATTGGATCCTTCTCTTGCCAGAATGGGCTTGATCACATAATCGGTCAGGTCAGGCTTTTCATAATAACTGGGTAACAAATAAGGACTTTCCGGGTAGAGCTGCCACAGAATGGGTAGTATCGCTTTATTGGAAAGTATCATTTTCCAGGCAGGTTCTATCCAAAAAAGTTTCATCTTATCCTGCAGTATCTTAGAACCAAAATCATCAGTCAGCATCCATTCCCAGGGATACAGTTTGAACATGTTTACGATGGGTTGATTATCCAGGTCTACAAAAACAGACTGTTCCTCATCCCAACCAATGTCTTCAATATAAATAAAACAGGTTTCCAGTCCGGCCTGAATTGCGGTATCTCTCATATATTCCACATTGGTCAGGTCTTCAAGTGTGCCTTTTACACATCCAAAATGGAGGATCCCCGGTTTGAGGTATGCTTTCAGGTATTTCCAGTAAGCAATCAGCTTTTCATGGATACTGTTAAACTGGTCTTTCTTTTTATCAAAGTCCTGCAACCAAAACCATTGAACTATGCCTGCCTCATATAAACTGGTTGGTGTATCAGCATTAAATTCCAGCATCTTTAGCTGACCATTCTTATAACAGAAATCAAACCGGCCGAATATACTGGGATGGTCTTCTTCCCAGCTTTCTTCTATTAATGGAATTATAAAGGGTGGTATCTGAAACTGGTTATAACATTTATGGTCTATCACATATTGGACTGCCCCGAGACATTGTTCCCAAATTTCCGCTGTTGCTTTTTCGATCAGTTCAATTTCATCCATGGAAAATGTATAATAGGCCGATTCATCCCAATAGGGTACATCTGTGCTGTGAAATCCAAAACCCAAATGTTCAACAGCAGCCTGCCAGTTATTCCTGGGTTGAATTTTTATTCTTTCCATTCTATCAATTTAATAAATGTTATTATGAGCTGACTTTGCCCGACGATTTGCCAAAACCATTCCTGATTGGAAATACTCCACTAGCAATGATATCATGTGTGTAAAATATGGAATTACTATAAGCAATATAGCTATTATTCCAGGTATTATAAGGCCATATGGAATTGTACCAATAGGTTGGTTGAGCCAAGAATGTACTGTCAGGATAGCTGTTAACAGCGTTACTGTCATAACATGGTAAACTGTCATTGGTAAATTCAGTTTGTGAACTGTCACTTAACGCTGGCTGCACTGAATAGGCCGGTATCAGATTATTTTCACAGGAAGCCAATGCGGCTGTAATGAGGACCAGGGTTACTTTTTTGGACTTTTTCATATACAAACAGTCACAATAGATATGCCAGAATAGTGCAATCCGGATTAGAATGTTCTAAGATGACACACTAAAAGCCCCTTTTCCAAAACCACCTCTTGTTACTGAACTCTTGAAGCTATTATGGCCTATATTGGAACTTTCATGGATTCCCTCAGAATAATATCCTGCACGCACGTACCTGCCATGATAAAAATTTCCATAGGGTCGGAATGCATAAAAGGATGGTCTATTTGAACCATAACCATGTGCTCGGGTATATGGTGCAGTACTGTCTGACCTGATATAAGTATGGCCTGTTCCGCCCTGCCAGTCCTGTCCCCGGGCTTGAAAACTGCTGCATAGGGCAGTGATCAGTATCAGTTCGATATGTTTGGTCTTTTTCATCGTGCATCAGCCGGACCGGCTATTTTACTGTAATAAATATCTCGTAATCTTTTTTCACATGAACACTTACGGTATCCCCATTCTGGTTCTCACCGGTTGTACGTTCAATGTCCAATGCAGGAATGGTGTCGCGGTATTCAATCGTTTTATATTCCATAAAATGGTTCCAGATCCTGTGCTTTGTAATGAGGATATCGTGCAGACTATCCAGGTGATTTACTGTGATGGCTGATTCAATAGAACCGTCATGGTCTGGACTTGAAGTAATATCATTGTTCTTATCATCACAGGCTGTAAAGCAGATCAATAGCAGAGCGGTCACAACAAAGGAAATTAGTTTGTTCATGTAAAGCGTATTCATTTTATAGCAGGAAGAAGTTTCCTGTCGTATTAATTAAGTGGCAGCTTAAAGCTGTCCTAAATATAGAAATTAAAATTATAAAAAACCAATAACTGATCACTGCCTGTTTAAAATACCTGTAAACCTTCTTACATCTGCCAAAGGCTGTATTGGACTATTAGCTATCAGGTTTTGGGTAAGTTCATGGGCAAAATAGGGTGCAAGGCTGCAACCTTTGGTACCCATACCATTTAGGATTCCAAGAGAGGGTATCCGGGGATGCAGGCCAACAAAAGGCCTTCTTTCCACATTAGCGGGGCGTTCTGCAGCCCAATGATCAAGGATGGTATACGGAAGTTTTAGCCATTGCTGTAACTGCAGTTTTGTTTTAATCAGGAATGCGGCTGTTGGGTTGGTATCAGAATAATTCCATTCATATGGGCTACCGATCCAAAACAGGTCTTCTTTCCAGGGTACAATGGTGAGCCCCTGTTTATAAATATGTGATCGTGGTAATCCGGGAATCCTAACAATCAATACTTCACCCTTGTTTTTAGTATAAGGTAGCAATGAAAAATAGGGGTTTTGCATCCCGGCTGCACCCTCACTGCAAAAGAGCTTATCGGCAACGATGTCTTTATAAGTGACGGCCTTTTCAGATGCCGTACAATTGTTCCACTCAAAGTTTTCTTCTATCAGCAGTCCTTCTGCAGCCAGTATTTTTCTCCAGCCATCCAATACTGCTACAATATCTGCGAGGTAACAGGGATGCGTTTCACCAACACCCAGGTAAAAATGAAAATAGTCGTGTAATATGGTTTCATTATCCGGTACCCTCAAGTAAGGATTATCAGCCCTGTTCTCAAATGCCTGTTTCATCTGTACAGTAGGATGAAAACTCAATACATTACACTCTTTAATAACCGATGTTTGAATAGTGTGTCCTATATTTTCGTAAGCATTAACGGCAAAAGGCATGATCTCATTGATCATCCAGGTTTCCACGACCCTTCTGCCTGTAACTGGGTTGATCACGCCACTGGCAATCCTGGATGCGGAAGAAACTGCTCTATCATCGATCACCCGGATATTCTTTCCCGCTTTGTATAAAAAATAGCTGAGGAAAGTTCCACTAATACCCTGGCCCAGAATGATATAATCTACATGGGTCTTACTCATGAATAACAGTAGATTGTATTGGAATGGTAATCGAAATGCTGTCTCTCGCATCCCCACATACGGCCATAAGTTTCATAGATAACCTTCCCTTATAGTTAGCAGGAACAATTAAGGGGAAACTTGTCGCAAATGCTTCTTTTTCAAAGGATGTAAAATATTGAAATGGGAATACATTGATAAACCAGCCATCCACATTTTTAGGTCCGGATGGGTCTGTTAATTCCAATGTAAGGGTGCCCGTTTTTTCCAGATGCAAATGATTGGTCACTTTTACTTTCAAATCAATATGTTGTCCGGCTTTCAGATGTTTAGGAAAGCTGCAAAGGATCTGTAAAGGTTTTGCAACCTGCGCAGACGTTTGAATTACCATAAAAAATAGTCCAATCAGTATCAAGTTTTTCATCATAATCAATATATGATAAAGCTAAACAGTTCTATCGGCGTTTTGTAAAAAGATATACAAGAAAGAAATGTATGAAAAGGGCAAAAAAAATACCGGTAAACCGGTATTTGTATAAAGATTGAAAAGGCTTATTTTTTCAAAGCATTTGCCATTGTATTTCCGATATCTGCCGGACTTGCCACTACTTCAATACCACATTCTGCCATGATCTTCATTTTAGCTGCAGCAGTATCTTCCGCACCACCGATGATGGCACCCGCATGACCCATTCTGCGACCCGGAGGGGCAGTTTGTCCAGCTATAAATCCAACAACAGGTTTAGTTTTGTTTTCCTTGATCCAGCGCGCAGCATCTGCTTCCATACTTCCTCCAATTTCACCGATCATGATGATACCTTCTGTTTCAGGATCATTCATAAACAATTCCACAGCTTCCTTGGTTGTTGTTCCAATGATCGGATCACCACCAATACCTATTGCGGTACTGATCCCTAAACCTGCTTTCACTACCTGATCAGCAGCTTCATAGGTTAAAGTGCCTGATTTTGATACGATGCCTATTTTCCCTTTTTTAAATATAAATCCAGGCATGATACCCACCTTAGCTTCTTCAGCAGTGATAACACCCGGACAATTCGGTCCTATCAGCCTTGTTTGTTTACCCTGCAGGTAGTTTTTCACTTTCACCATATCCTGAACAGGAATTCCTTCTGTGATACATACGACCAGCGCAATTCCGGCATCCGCAGCTTCCATTATGGCATCTGCTGCAAAAGCAGGGGGTACAAAAATGATACTCACATTTGCTCCTGTTACAGCTACCGCATCAGCCACCGTATTGAATACCGGTTTGTCGAGATGAGTACTTCCTCCTTTGTTGGGAGTAACACCACCTACTACATTGGTACCGTATTCTATCATCTGGGTAGCATGAAATGTTCCCTCTGTTCCGGTAAAACCCTGAACTATTATTTTCGAGTTTTTATTAACTAATACTGACATGGCCGTGCAATTATATTTTTCGTGCCGCAAAAATAGGAGAAAACAAAGTAGCGACCTTTGATTAAGCTATAAAGTTTCCAATTTTCCTTACTTTTCTGCCAGTTCAACTACTCATCTCACTTGCAGCATCCTGCTTTTTGAATAGTTGCCCGATTTATGAAAATCATTCACGTACTCCCGGACCTTTTTTATAGCATATTTTGAAAGGTCATTTTTTAATTCCGGAAACAGGTCATTTTTTGCACTCATTACATCAAAAATAGTATCATTCTTCAGGCAATAAGGTTGTTCTACATGTTATTTTACCACCCTTAAAGGAATAGTCTCATTGTAACCTATGCCAATAATATTCAAATAGTATAATCCTGAAATGATATTACCTAATGGTAAAGAAATATTTTGACTGGATGTTGTTGTCTGGGTTATTATTTGTCCCAGCGAGCTTATCAGTTGAACCGATACGGTGGAAGAGATCACATGGTCAAAAACAATATTCACCACATAACTTGCCGGATTCGGATAAACTTTAAAGCTATGTATAACCGGATAAGATGCACTACTATTTACGAACATAAATGGCTTAATAAGGCTGTCTGAGCTTACATTACTGCATCCGGTACTGTCTGTAATTTGAACTGCATAGATACCTGCCTTAACTGGGGTAAGGGTATCCTGTATAGCTCCTGTAATATCGGTTTTATCCAGTAACCATTGGTAGCTGGAATAACCGGAACCTGCAAAAAGTTGATTGCCAACCCTGGATATTACTGGCGCTGCTGGTAATGCTTTCAATGAGATGCCAGTAACTGCCGATGTATCAAAACAGCCGGTTTGAGAATTGGTGACTTTTACGAAGTACGTTCCTTTTGTACCTGTTACAAATTGGGCCGAGGTATCTCCATTCAGTGCCATTCCGTTTCTATACCATTGATTTCCTTTTAGGGCACTACTGTTTAAAGTGATGCTATCACCAGTGCAGATGGAAGAACTACCAGTAAAATGGATAACCGGCTTTGCAGGTAGGGCATTGACCGTAACGATGGTTGCTTTGCTGGCCGGACTGCTGCAATGGAATGAATTGGTAGTTATAACTGTATAGCTTCCCGATTTGTAAACAGTCAGCAAACTATCTGTTGCATTGCTAATTGCTATTCCATTATTGTACCATTGATTACTACTATCTATACTGCTTTTCAATACAATGGAATCACCGGAACAAATTGTTGCAGAACCTGAATATGAAATAGAAGCTGTAACCGGCAAAGCATTGACGGTGACTTTGATAGTGGGACTTATTGAACTTAAACATCCCGTCCCTGTCGTATAGGAAACTGAATAAATGCCTGCTGATGAAGCGGTGTAAGTAGTTCCAGTTGCTCCTGTTATAGCAACACCGGAATTATACCATTGATTATTGGCTACGGCATTACTGCTAAGTACCACACTATCTCCCAAACAGAAACTGGTAACACCGCCTGCAGACACAGCAGGAGCAGCAGGAATAGAGTCCACAATTACTGTAGTACCAGCACTCATGGCACTGATACAGGACCCTGTGCCTGTTGATTGAACAGTGTAAACACCAGAACTTGTAGCTCTGTAAATCGTATCTGTAGCAGCACTGATGGCTATACCATTTTTATACCATTGGTTACCCGTAGAATCACTGCTCATCAAATTCACAAAACCTCCTGAACAAAATGTAGTAACCCCACCTGCAGTTATAATGGGTAAAGAAGGTATCGTATTTACAATGACAGTTGTTGCGGCACTTAACAAACTGGAACAGGTACCCAGGTTTGAACTTTGTACCTGGTAGTTTCCTGATGATGTTGTCGTATAATGGATGCCTGTTGCCCCAGGTATGATACTATCATTTCGATACCATTGGTTTCCGCTTAAAGAACTACTGGTCAACAGGAGACTGTCGCCACTGCAGAAACTGGTATTTCCAGCAGCTGTAATGGATGGTATAGCAGGTACCGGATTTACGACAACTGTAATTGGCAGACTGCTATTGCTAGAACAAATGCCGCCATTGGTAGCTACTACCGTATAAATCCCTGAAGCAGTTGCCTTATAAAATGAATCCGTTGCTGTTTTGATGGGAATTCCATTCTGATACCATTGGTTACCTGAATCAGCACTGCTGATCAAGTTTACAAAATTGCCCGAACAGAAAGTTGTTAAGCCCCTTGCTTGGATAACAGGAGTGGCTGGGGTTGTATATGCAGATACCTTGACCCCGGTACTTATTGAACTACTGCAATTTCCGGTTCCTGTTGCCTGAACAGAATAATATCCGCTGGTGGAAGCTGTATAAGTTGTTCCATTAGCAGCACTGATGGCTGCACCATTATAAAACCATTGATTCCCGGTTAATGCATTACTGAATAATAACACTGAACCGCCTGAACAGAAAGTCGTATCTGATGCGGCTTCAATGATTGGTGTTGCGGGGGTCTGGTGAACTGTTACAATTATTCCTGAACTTGATGTGCTGTTGCAGCCAGATCCATTGGTTGCTTCTGCTGTATAAGTACCGGATGTTGTAGCAGTATAAGTGTTGCCCGTTGCATTACTGATAGCAATACCATTATTATACCATTGGATACCTGTTAATGCATTGCTTGATAAAATAACAGAATCCCCCGAACAAAAAGTGGTCAAACCACCTGCTGCTATAGTTGGTACTGCTGGAATGGAATTGACAGTTACAAGTATTGCAGTACTGATCGTTCCTGAACAATTGCCAGAATTGGTTACCAGCACTTCATAAAAACCACCGGATGAAGCTGTATAACTTTTGCCAGTTGCGCCAGCGATGGGAGTACCGTTTAGATACCATTGATTACCATTCGTTGCACTACTCGTTAATACAACCGAACTACCCATACAAAATGTAGTGGCAGAGGATGCTGAAATAGTTGGCATAGCCGGAATGGAGTACACATTTACGGTAATGGGCAGGCTTGCCTGGCTACTGCAACCTGACCCGTTACTGGCTACTACAGTATAATTGCCTGAGGTTGTAACCGTATAAGTATTACCGGTAGCATTACTTATTGCTGTATCATTTTTAAACCATTGATTTCCGCTTGATCCGCTGCTGGTAAGTATAACACTTCCCCCCGAGCAGAAACTGGTAGCTCCTCCTGCAATAACGGAAGGTATAGCTGGTATTGTATTGACAATGATTTCTGTGGCTGTACTGATCGGACTGCTACAATTGTTGGAATTGGTAGTCTGTACCTCATAATATCCCCCGGAAAAAGCTTTATAGCTAGCTCCTGTTGCAGCATTGATGGCAACCCCATTCAAAAACCACTGATTGCCGGTTGTTGCACTGCTCATTAAAATAACCGAATCACCACTACAAAATGTGGTAGCAGATCCGGCGGTTATAGTAGGCATTACTGGTGCTGTATTAACAGTTACTGTGATATTCTGACTTTTCTGGCTGATACAACCAAATGAATTAGTCGCAACAACTGAATAAATTCCGGAAGCACTGGCAGTATAAGTACTGCCCGTTGCGCCACTGATCGCATTACCATTAACATACCATTGATTGCCTGAAACGGAATTACTGGATAGGATAACGGAACTTCCTGAACAGAAAGTGGTTAAACTACCTGCACTTATAGCAGGTACAGAGGGTAGTGTATCTACAGTAACCAGTGTGGATGCACTAACCAAACTCGAACAACTACCTGCATTGGTTGCCTGAACTGTATAATAGCCACTGGTGGTTGCATTATATGTAATTCCCGTAGCACCGGTAATGGCAGTTCCATTAAGGAACCACTGATTACCTGAAGTTGCACTGCTATTTAATGCCACAGAGCCACCCAAACAGAATGATGTTGCTGATCCTGCTGTTATCACAGGTAATGAAGGAGTGGTATTGACCGTTACAGAAATTACCTGGCTTGGCTGACTATTGCAACCGTAAGAATTGGTTGAAGTTGCCGTATAATTTCCTGAGGCAGTAACCGTATAGGAATTACCGGTTGCATTATTGATCGCTATTCCATTATTGTACCACTGAATATTGTTTACAAGATTGCTGTTTAGCATTACAGACCCACCTGAACAGAAAGTCGTTAATCCATTTGCAGTAATAGATGGCACAGTCGGAAGTGTATCTGCTGTTACCTGAATGGCTGCACTAATAGAACTGCTGCAGTTACCGGTTCCAGTAGTCTGTACCGTATAATTACCACCTGTAGATGCTGTAAAAGATGTCCCTGTTGCACCACTAATGGCCACACCATTATTAAACCACTGATTACCACTGAGGGCACTGCTGTTTAACTGAACTGAACCTCCTGTACAAAATGTAACAGCAGATCCTGCAGTTATGACCGGAGTGGGTGGAATGGTATTGCTTGTAACGACAACCGCCACACTGGGACTACTGCTACAATTGAATCCATTGCTGCTCTCAACTGTATAATTACCTGAACTGCTTGCTGTATAAACAATGCCATTTGCATTTGGTATAGCCACACCATTATTATACCATTGGTTACCGCTTACTGAATTACTTACCAGAATAACTGAACCACCGGCACAAAAACTGGTGGAGCCGCTGATAGATACAGTTGGCGTAGGTGGGGATGGGTTAACTGTAACAGTAATAGGGTCACTGATTCCACCAGAACAAATTTGACCATTGGTTGCCTGAACTGTATAAATGCCAGCTTCGGATGCCAGATAGGTATTGCTTGTTGCACCGCTGATCGCTATCCCGTTTTCATACCACTGATTACCGGTGTTTACACTGCTTGTTAATGTTACACTGTTTCCCGAACAAATAGTGGTGGCAGAACCAGCTGTGATCTGAGCTGTGGCAGGTATTGGAATCACATTCACTTGTACGGCGGTACTCTGAATACTGGTACATCCATTACTGTTGGTCGTTGTGACCGAATAATTTCCCGTAAGAGTGGCTTCATAAGTTATTCCGTTAGCACCACTAATGGCAATACCATTATCGTACCATTGATTTCCGGTACTATTGCTACTGGTTAATAACAATGTATTTCCAGCACAGATATTTAGATTTCCACCCCCCGTTGAAATGGTTGGAGCTGCGGGGATCGGATAGATGCTTACAACCATTGCTGCACTGGTGTCACTGGTACAATTACCAGCATTGGTGGTTTGAAGTGTATAAGAACCAGCAATAGTAGCTGTATAAGTAGTGCTGGTGGCATTTGAAATTGGATTTCCATTAAAATACCATTGATTACCACTGATAGCATTACTGGATAAGATCACTGAGCCTCCTGTACAAAAACTTGCAGATGATCCTGAAGTTATGATGGGTGTTGCAGGTATTGGGTTTACTGTTACTACCAATGCAGCGCTTGTGGATACTGTGCATCCGCTTCCACCTGATGCCCGCACTGTATAACTGCCTGCTTCTGTAGCAGTATAAGTAACTCCGGTTGCTCCACTTATCGCTGTTCCATTAAGATACCATTGGTTTCCACTGGTTACAGAGCTTGTTAAATCTACAAATCCCCCGCTGCAGAATGTGGTAATTCCACCCGCAGTAATAGTAGGTGCTGTTTGAGATGTATTGATAAGTACAACAGTTGCGGCGCTTGCTGCACTAGTACAGGAATTTCCATTGGTTGTGGTTACAGTATAACTGCCAGCAGCAGAAACTGTTAAACTATTATTGGTAGCTGAACCGATGATCATTCCATTATCATACCATTGGTTGCCTGTGGGTGAACTGCTGGTTAATACAACCGAATCACCTGAACAGATATTAACAGATCCTCCTGCTGCAATCACTGGTGCAGCGGGTAAAGCATTAATAGTAACCGTAACAGCTGCACTTGCCATTGTATTACATCCGCTTGTAGCCTCTACTGTATAATTCCCGGCAGTAGTAGCTGTAAACGTTGAATTGGTTGCATTACTGATCGCATTTCCATTAAGGTACCATTGATTGTTCGCTGAGAGGCTGCTGGTTAGTAAAACAGAATTACCGGAACAAAAAGTCAATGGTCCGTTTGCAATGATAGTGGGAATAGCCGAAGCAGAATTTACTGTAACAGCAATGGTATTACTGATGGCAGAAGTACAAGACCCGGTTCCGGTAGTCTCAACTGTGTAATTTCCAGAACTGGTAGCAGTATAAGTGATTCCCATAGCACCGCTAATGACAGTACCATTAAGATACCATTGGTTGCCACTGGCTGCACTGCTGGTCAATGTTACAGAGCCACCGGAACAAAAAGTGGTTGGTCCGTTTGCTGTGATCGTAGCTGCAGTCGATTGGGCATTTACTGTAACCACTATAGCATTGCTGGCCTGACTAAAACAGTCACCTGCATTACTAATAATATCTGTATAACTTCCTGTGGCAGTTGCAGTGTAAGTGCTTCCTGTAGCCCCGCTGATAGCAGTTCCATTATTGTACCATTGGTTACCTGTTGCAGTATTACTGGATAATAAGACAGATCCCCCGGCACAAAATGTAGTAGGGGAACCTGCACTGATGCTGGCTGTTGCAGGTACAGCATTTACAATAACAATTATAGCAGGGCTTGTTGAATTACTACAGCCGCCGGTTGCTGTAGTCTGAACAGTATAACTACCTGATGCTGTAGCTCTATACGTTACACCTGTGGCGTTACTGATGGCCGTACCATTGAAAAACCATTGATTGCCACTGGATGCGCTACTGGTCAGATCTACAAAACCACCAGCACAAAAAGTAGTAACCCCCTGTGCTGTAATAACAGGAATTGTTGAAGAGGCATTCTGTGTTAAAGTCGTTTGAGCAGAGGTGGATGTACAACCGTTTCCATTGGTCACTGATACTGTATAATTGCCTGCAGCAGTGGCTGGATAAACAATATTATTGGCCCCGCTAATGGCAACTCCGTTAAGGTACCACTGATTTCCGCTGGTTGAACTGGATATAAGGTCCAGTGTACTGCCCGAACAAAGAACGGTAGAACCACTATAACTGATCGTGGGAGTTACAGGTAATGGGTAAACGGTTCCTATATAATTTAGCACCTGTGTAACTGCACCGGAGGAAGTAAATGAAATAGAACCAGATGCAGGACTTGTTGCTGAAGCGGAAAGTCTTGCATACAAAATTGTCGAACTAATTGATCCACCTGTTTCTGATAAGGTAATACTATTGCTGAATAGATTGTCATTCAGTGATATTTCAAATCCGGATGTTGTTGTTAAAGTGATGCCTGCTGTAAGGTTTGTGCCTGATACCGTAAAGATCTGTGCTGGTGAAGCTATACCTGAACAGGTACTGAAACCTGTAAAACTGCCGGTTACAGTAATAGTAGGTACTGATAGTGGATGGTTTTCTGGTTTCAGGTTATTGCTGTACAAATCTGATGATACAGGATCCTTTAGATTCATGTTTTCTGGAAAGGAATGGTTAGAAAGTTGGTCAGTGCTGGCTATTGCTGTCAGAGAAACACCCACACATAAAATCAAAGAAATAGACAGTGTAGCGGAAAACTTCATAGAGGCAGTTTTAATAATCGAACTTGAAAGATTAATTTAAACCAATATTTCCCGAAGGAATCCTGTAAAATGGTTTAAATCAATGCTGAAATAGCTCAAAATGTAGCAATTATTGCAGCATAAAACAAAAATAGCAGATTAAATGTGGTTTAAAATTAAAACCTTTTGTCCCTTTTTGATGATGGATCACCGCAGCTTCTTTTACTTCAGTACTTCCTAGATCAAAATACAGTAATAAGGGGGATATGGCCATTCGAATGCTTGATCAGCAATACTTTTCTAAGAAGGGAGGTGCTCGATTACTGATACTATTAACAGATAATCAGCAGTAAAAAAGGCCATCCTTTATGGGATGGCCTCCGAAACAAAAATACTAAAACTAAAACCGCTGAAAAACTTTCTCTACTTACAGATACCCAAATGTTTTGAGATGCTGCCCGAGCCAATTTTAGGCTTTCTGATATCAAATCATGAATTTCAATTGCAATTCATACTTTTGCGGCTCTAAAAATAATTTATGGCAACAACAGCAGATATCAGCCGTGGCATGATTTTAAAACTGGACGGCAGTTTATACAGCATAGTAGACTTTGGCGAAAATAAAACGGCGCGCGCCGCAGCTAAGGTTTGGGCTAAACTGAAAGGGGTGGATAATAAACGTTCCATCGAAAAGACCTGGAATAGTGGTGAATCCATTTTTCCGGTGCGGGTGGAAAAGAAAGCTTTCCAGTTCCTGTATAGGGATGAAAGTGGCTTCAACCTGATGAATAATGAGACTTTCGAACAAATAGCATTGTCGGAAGAAATGATCGATGCCCCCCAGTTCCTAAAAGATGGTGGCGAAGTTTTTGTATTTATTAATACTGAAACAGAACAACCTATTGGAGCTGAATTACCTGAAAAGATCGTGGCCAGGGTTACCTATTGTGAACCAGGTTTAAGGGGTGATACTGCAACCCGCGCTTTAAAACCAGCTACCATTGATACCGGAACAACAGTTAATGTACCTCTTTTTGTGGAAGATGGAGAACTGATCCGTATCAATACCAAAACCGGTGAATATGTGGAAAGGGTAAAAGAATAATAATAGAAGTTTTATATGTTAAGAGATGGAGTCTGGTTCCATCTCTTTTTATTGGTACTGATCAAAGCGCCTAATATAGGGGATTCTTTCAAAGAAAGAGATTTTGATTTTGAAAGAAAAAACCCCTTTTTTTGGCAAAAAATAGCTATTTTGCCCCACTTTTCATTGTAAATCAACCCTTTTATCCCAAAACTTGCCTGTTATGGACTTAAAACAAATTCACGAATTAATTAAGATTATCAACAAGAGTAACATTGGAGAAATCAGTATAGAAGACAAAGATGGCAAGGTAACCATCAAACAAAAAGAGGAGCCTGTTATTCAGGTAGCTTCAACACCACAGCAAGTATATAATGTGGCTCCTGCTGCTGCCCCACAGGCGATCGCTGCCCCAGCCGCTGCACCGGCTGCAAGCCCTGCTGCACCTGCTGCTCCGAAAGCTGATAACCTGATCACTGTAAAAAGTCCGATGATCGGCACATTTTATCGCAGACCTTCTCCTGATAAACCCAATTTTGTAGAAATAGGAACCTCGATTGAACCAGGCAAAGTGATATGTATCATTGAAGCCATGAAACTTTTCAATGAAATTGAAGCTGAAGTGAAGGGTACAATTGTTAAAATCCTGGTAGAAGACAATAACCCGGTTGAATTTGACCAACCTTTATTCCTGGTTCAACCTGCATAGCATCTGCTGCAGGTATGCATGTATGTTCAGGTATCAACCTGTATCATCGTGTTTATCTTCTAATCTTCAAATCTGATCAATGTTTAAAAAAATATTAATTGCCAACAGGGGCGAAATTGCACTTCGTGTTATTCGTACCTGTCGTGAAATGGGTATTAAAACAGTTGCTGTCTATTCAACGGCAGATAAAGATAGCTTACATGTGCGCTTTGCAGATGAAGCTGTATGTATCGGAAAACCTCCGGGCGCCGATTCGTACCTGAATATCCCCAATATCATGGCAGCTGCCGAAATAACCAATGCCGATGCAGTGCATCCAGGCTATGGCTTTCTGGCAGAGAATGCCAAATTCTCACAAATATGTGCTGATTATGGTATCAAATTCATAGGGCCAACGCCTTCTATGATCAATAGTATGGGTGATAAGGTTACTGCTAAGGAAACCATGATTAAAGCTGGTGTTCCTGTGGTACCTGGTGGTCAGGGTCTGCTGGAAAGTATTGAACAGGCTAAATCTGTAGCAAAAGAGATCGGATATCCGGTCATCCTAAAAGCTACTGCTGGTGGTGGTGGTAAAGGCATGCGTTTGGTATGGGAAGAAAGCCAGATGGAAAATGCCTACAATACAGCCAAAATAGAAGCCGCAGGATCATTTAAAAACGATGGCATCTACCTGGAAAAATTTGTAGAGGAGCCCAGACATATCGAAATACAGATCGCAGGTGATCAGTATGGTAATATCAGCCATTTAAGTGAACGTGATTGTAGTATACAGCGTCGTCACCAGAAACTGGTGGAAGAATCTCCTTCTCCTTTTATGACACCAGACCTCAGGAAAAGAATGGGAGAGGCCGCCCGTAAAGCCGCATCAGCCATCAATTATGAGAGTGTAGGTACCATCGAATTTCTGGTTGATAAACACCGCAATTTCTATTTCATGGAAATGAATACCCGTATCCAGGTAGAACATTGTGTAACTGAAGAGGTGACCAATTTTGACTTGATCAAAGAACAGATCCTTATTGCTGCTGGCCGTCATATCAGTGGCACCGATTACGAACCCAAAATGCATGCCATTGAATGCAGGATCAATGCCGAAGATCCCTATAATGATTTCAGACCTTCTCCCGGTAAGATCACAACATTGCATACACCGGGGGGACATGGTGTTAGGGTAGACAGCCATGTGTATGCTGGTTATGTGATTCCACCATATTACGACTCCATGATCGGTAAACTGATTACTGTAGCCCAAACACGCGAAGAGGCAATCAATACGATGTATCGTGCCCTTAGTGAGTATGTGATTGAAGGTGTAAAGACAACCATTCCTTTTCACCTGCAACTCATGCAGAATGAAGATTTCAGGAAAGGGAACTTTACAACCAAATTCCTGGAAGGCTTTAAATTGAAATAAGCAAAACAATACATAGAATGAAAGAAAAGAGGCCACGTACATCTACGTGGCCTCTTTTCTTAGTTCATTTTTTTAGCGGGACTACTGATTTCCCTGTGGACGACCCTGACCCATTCGCTGACGCTGTTGCGCCAAAAAATCCTTCACTTTCTGTGCCACATCTTTGGGTAATGCTGCATCCAGTCTTTTATCACGGGCTGCTGTATATTCAGCCATCTTGGTTTGTCTTTCTTCAGGGCTCAAATCTCTTAAACCCCGCATACTAGAGCGGCCATCCATTACGATAGTGGCTACTGAATCTGCCTGAACATCGGTCAAACCGATCTGATCCTTATAAGTCTGTTTCATTCTTTCTTTCATAGCAGCCGGATCCATCTGTTGACCTCCACCGGGATACTGGGCCATCAATGATGTACAAGAACAAGCCACTAAAAAGCTAAGCAATGCAAGTATTTTTTTCATACAAATTGTTTTTTGTACTGAAAATGTACAAAGATTTTTGCTGATTGATCCCATTTTTTCGGTAGAATCCTAATGATTTTCGGCTGTCGATAGCACAAAAAAACCTGCAGGTAAATTGGCCTGCAGGTTAAGCTAAGTTCAATAAACAGTATTATCTCAGAAAAAGAATCTCTCTGTATTTGGGTAGACTCCAGAATTCATCATCCACCAGGCTTTCCAGCTTGTCTACATGGTAACGGATATCGTCAAAGAAAGTATCCTTTACCTGACTGTTATAAGCAATTGCTTTGGTACGGGTATCATGGATGGCATTGGCTATCTTTCTTGCTTCTACCAGTGCATGCACTTTTTCATAGATCACCTGTACATGTTCACTAACTTTAGAAACAATCGTCAGCTGACTCTTATAACTGCTTTCAGAAAGACCTGCAGCTTTTAGGCCATTGATATTATCCAGCAATGTATTCTGGTATTTTACAGCAGCAGGAATGATATGGTTAAGCGCCAGATCACCAATGATTCGGGCTTCGATCTGTACTTTCTTAATGTATTTTTCAAGCTCTATTTCATGCCTGGCTTCCAGTTCTGCATGGGTATAGATATTGTTATTTTCAAACAATTGCTTGGATTTATTGGTCACCATTGCATCCAATGCCAATGGTGTGGTACGTACATTAGGCAAGCCACGACGTTCTGCTTCATGGTGCCATTCTTCACTATAGCCATCTCCCTCAAACAGGACAGCCTTGCTCTCCACAATATATTTCTGAATGATATGCATGATGGCGATCTCTTTCTTATCACCTTTTTCAATCAGTGCATCCACATCCTTCTTAAATCCTTTCAGTGTTTCAGCGATGATGGTATTCAGTACGGTCATTGGACTGGCGCAATTGGCGGTAGATCCCACTGCTCGGAATTCGAACTTGTTACCTGTAAATGCAAAAGGGGAGGTACGGTTCCTGTCTGTATTGTCCAGCAATAGTTCGGGAATACTACGATGAATATCCAGTTTAAGGATGGCTTCATCCTGTTCGTCAAATTTATCACCCACCCTGGTTTCTATTTCCCCGAGTACTTTAGCCAGATACTGTCCAACAAATACAGAAATGATAGCAGGAGGTGCTTCATTGGCACCCAGGCGGTGGTCATTACCTGCAGAAGCGATCGATGCCCTTAGCAGATCCGCATAATCATGAACAGCCTTGATGGTATTCACAAAGAATGTCAGGAACATCAGGTTGGTCTTCGGGGTTTTGCCAGGAGAGAGGAGGTTAACCCCCGTATCGGTAGCCATACTCCAGTTATTGTGTTTTCCACTACCATTGATGCCGGCAAAAGGTTTTTCATGTACCAGTACACGCAGTTTATGACGACGGGCTACACGGTCCATGATATCCATCAACAGGCTGTTATGGTCTACAGCTACACTCACTTCTTCGAAGATGGGTGCTACTTCAAACTGAGAAGGCGCCACTTCATTATGTCTGGTCTTTAAAGGAATACCCAGTTTATAACATTCGGTTTCAAAATCGCGCATGAATGCATATACCCTTTCTGGGATCGAACCAAAATAATGGTCCTCCAGTTGCTGGCCCTTGGCAGGGGCTGCACCAAATACAGTGCGTCCACATTGAACCAGGTCTGGACGAGCATTCGACAATCCTTCATCAATTACAAAATATTCTTGTTCCCAGCCCAATGTTGCGGCAACACGGGTAACATTTTTATCAAAATAGTTGGCCACATCTACTGCGGCATTATTCAATGCTTCCAGTGCTTTCAGCAAAGGAGCTTTATAATCGAGTGATTCCCCGGTATAAGAGATAAAGATCGTTGGGATACATAGGGTCTTGCCCTGACCGATCTCAATGATAAAAGCGGGTGAGGAAGGATCCCAAGCTGTATAACCCCTTGCTTCAAATGTAGCACGCAGTCCACCACTTGGAAAAGAAGAAGCATCTGGTTCCTGCTGAATCAGTGCAGCACCATCAAATTCTTCAATGGCTGTGCCATCACTTTTGATGGAAAAAAAACTATCATGTTTTTCGGCAGTGGTTCCGGTCAATGGCTGAAACCAGTGTGTAAAATGGGTAACACCTTTGCTTTCAGCCCAGGCCCTGATGCCATTCGCAATTCCGCCGGCTGCTGCACGGTCTACTTTTTTACCACCTTTTATACTCACTGCCAGACTTTTATAAGCATCATCGCTCAGGTACTGACGTGCTGTCTTAAGGGTGAAAACATTTTCACCGAATATGCTGGTAACTTTTTTCGCTTCCGCCTGGTAAACCTCATTGGGGTTACTGGAAAGATCGCTCACTGCTTTAAATCTTAATGACATATGGATTACAATTGATAGCTACAAATTAACGCTAAAAAACAGAACAGTACAATTTTGTTTGATTGGAGGAAGGCGAAAACGCTGTTAAAAAGAAAGATAGGTTCATGATCAATTCAAAGCATATCCAACTGTTTTTCCCCACAGCTATTAAGAATCATTGAATAATAAGCAGGGATTAAAAATGATCCGGGTGGTTAATATACAGGCATTGCAGTACAGATATTGTAAACCCTGCATGAAGATCAGGAAAGTTTTGAATGAGCATTGTTTGAAGGTTGGTTTTTGATTAAACTTTCTATACTTCCTGTAGCAAACAGCTTTGATCCTGCTTTAAGCCTTGTTCTTATAGACAAGGCTTAAACAAGGCATAAACGAGGCTTAAACAAGGCTAAAACAAGGTTTAACCGATAATCGAATACTTCGCGCGCTTCAATTTTTTTTTAAATAAGGTGATTTATCCAGCAAAAAAGATCCGGCAGAAGCAAGGTGTGATCTTATTAAGAGGAAGCTTATCTTTTGTACCCGACAGATGGTTTGAAGTGTTCCAAATTTCAAAAAGGCAAATGGTCAGGTAGATCATTGGCAGGTACAACGTATAGCAGTATTTGGCAATGCTAATTTGAAAACCTGCAAATAAGGTAATTCAAGGGAATGTATCAACTGGCAGCTCTTGTGGAACTCAAATGATATTTTTACCAGCTGCCCACTTTTCAGTATTTTACCTTTTCAATCATTCTAACTGATTATGAAAAAATATGTACTGTTTGTATTGATCACTGTGGCGGCTCATACATCCGGTTTTGCACAAAGCATTGCTGCATATCGGCCACCTTTTTTCTCGGATACCAAACGATTGGAAAAGATCACTGCTACATTTCCATTGGTTGAAAAGTTGTATAAGGACTACGCTGAAAAGAACCATTTTCCTGGCTATGCCTTTGGTATTGTGGTGGATGGCCAACTGGTCTATTCAGGAAGTGGTGGCTATACTCGTATTGACAATCAAACAGTTGCAACCCCACGTTCTTTCTTCAGAATTGCTTCAATGAGCAAGAGCTTCACTGCCCTGGCCATCCTGAAATTGCGTGATGAAGGCAAGCTAAAACTGGATGATCCTGCTTATCTCTATATTCCGGCACTGAAAGGGCAGTCACTAACAACCGATGCTCCGGAAATTACGATTCGTTACCTGCTTAGTCATCAGGCTGGTTTCCCGGAAGACAATCCCTGGGGTGACCGGCAGTTGGCTAAGACTGAAGATGACTTGCTGAACCTGATCAAACAAGGATTGTCCTTTTCCAATGATCCCGGTCTGCAATATGAATACAGCAACCTGGGCTTTACCATGCTGGGTTATATCATTGACAAAGTTTCGGGCATTCCCTATGAAGCGTATATCCGTAAAAATATCTGGGAACCATTGCAGTTGAATGCCACCTGGGAGTTTAGCAAAGTACCTGACAGTATCCTGGCGCATGGCTATCGTTGGATCAACGGAAACTGGCGTGAAGAAGCCCTTTTGCATGATGGCATCTATGGCAGCATGGGGGGGATGATCACTTCCATCGAATCTTTTAGTAAATATGTGGCATTTCAAATGGCGGCATGGCCTGCCCGCAATGATGCTGAGTCTGGACCAGTCAAGCGCAGTTCTGTAAGAGAAATGCAGCAACCATGGCGTTTTAATACCCTGATACCCGACTATTTGTATCCAGATGGTAAAGCTTGTGCCATTGCAACTGCCTATTGCTATGGATTGCGTTTTTCGAAAGATTGTGAAGGAAAGGTGTTTATTGGACATACCGGGGGATTGCCAGGCTTTGGCAGTAACTGGAATATCCTGCCTGAATATGGGATTGGGGTACTGTTCTTTGCCAATGTAACCTATGCACCTACTTCAACAGCTAACCTGCAGGTGCTCGATACCATTGTACATCTGGCAGGCTTACAACCCCGGCAATTGCCAGCTTCACCCATACTTAC
>Ga0364880_10132_pt1 | contig 46611 bp, 39 predicted proteins | sample ExccelJu500001D3_5_FD_206927 | JGI IMG/M metagenome (GOLD analysis project Ga0364880, IMG submission 206927) | Enriched cells from Trout Bog Lake Hypolimnion, Wisconsin, USA - BchlTB.July30.5000.01.D3 | ecosystem: Environmental > Aquatic > Freshwater > Lake > Hypolimnion/Profundal zone | place... | reverse complement strand
CTTGCAGCTTACCTGTCTGTGGATATTAAAGTAACTGTTTATTGTTCTTCAGTGGATATGCCTGATAAGTTAAAGCAGTATAAAGGAGCCAGTTTACAATATATTCCTGTTTCTTCTCATGGTTTTTGGGGTATAATATATGATTCGCTGGCTTTATGGGATGCAGTTAAAAAAAATGATAAAGTTTTATTATTGGGTTTTGGGTGTGGATTTATGGTGCCGTTACTGGGTTCTGCTAAGAAAAAGTTAATTGTGAATATTGGGGGGCTTGACTGGAAACGTGAAAAATGGGGTAGGTTGGCCAAAAAAGTAATTAAACAGGCGGAAATATTTTTAATGAAAAATTGTGACCGTATTATTGCGGATAATAAGGGGATACAGGAGTATATACAGGAAGTGTACAAACGGGATAGTGATTTGATATTTTATGGAGGCGATCAGGCAGTTAAAGTGGCTATTACTGAAAAGTGGAGTACCAAATATTCTTTTTTACAGGGAAAATATGGTTTTAGTGTGGCCAGGATACAGCCTGATAATAATATTGAAATGATTTTGAAGGCAATGGCGGCTCAAAATACTTTACCCTTTGTATTTGTTGGAAACTGGAATAATAGTGCTTTTGGGCAGAAAATGAAACTGGAATATGGGCAATTAGCGCATTTGCAATTACTGGATGCCATTTATGACCGCGAAGAGCTGGATGTGCTGAGAAGTAATTGTACCCTCTATATTCATGGGCATTCGGCCGGGGGAACCAACCCCAGCCTGGTGGAAGCGATGTACCTTGGATTGCCGGTTTTGGCCTTTAATTCGATCTATAACCGGTATACTACAGAAGATAAAGCAGTTTTTTTTAGTAATGAAAATGAATTGGAAAATTTAATTAAGGGGTATGAAAAAATAAATTTATTTTCTATTTTAAATGATTTGAAACAAATTGCAGCCTCAAAATACACTTGGAAGGCTGTAGCCGAACATTACCGTGAGGTGCTATGTTCAATTAACTGAAATTAAAATTATGGTAAAAGTAGCATTGATAGGTGCTGGTAAAATGGGAATTTCTCATTTATCAATTTTAGGAACTCATTCCAACGTTGAACTGGTAGGTGTTTGCGATATCTCATCACTGGTAACTGATTTTTTGTCTAAATTCTCTGCTTATCCCTGTTTTTCGGATTATCATAAAATGATTGAAAAAACAAAACCGGAAGCTGTATTTGTAGCTGTACCTACCCGGCAGCATTACGATATTATTAAGTTTTTACTTGAAAAAAATATTCATGTTTTTGCAGAAAAGCCATTTACTTTAAAACCAGAGCATTCCTATGAGCTGAAACAGTTGGCACAATCTAAATGTTTGGTAAACCAGGTAGGGTACCATAATAAGTTTATGGGCACTTTTAAAGAGTTGAAGGAACTGGTAAACCAGAATTTAATTGGTGATTTATATCATTTTACCGGTGAAGCCTATGGCCCGGTGATTACCAAAAAGAAAACAGGCGACTGGCGCAGCAGCCCTAAAGAGGGTGGAGGTTGTTTACTGGATTATGCATCGCATGTTATAGACTTAATTAATGATACCTTATCTCCTATTGTAAAAGCAAGGGGAACGGTACTTAAATCTATTTATTCTGAACATGTGGATGATGCGGTATATTCTATTTTGGAACTTGAATCTGGCTTGAGTGGTATATTGTCTGTTAACTGGAGTGAAGAGACTTACCGGAAAATGAGCACTTCCATTTCTATTTTTGGAACCAAGGGTAAAATTATTTGTGATGCTACAGAATTGAAAGTATATTTCAAAAAAGCCCCCAATTTTAAAAATTATACAAAAGGCTGGAATGTGAAATCTGTTGTTTCTCTGGAAGAACCGGTTGATTTTTACCTAAGAGGTGAAGAATATTCAGCACAGGTAGATTATTTTATTGATGCAGTACAGCATAAAGAACTAAGGCCGGTGAATAATTTTGAAAGTGCATCCAAAACCGACCAGGCTATTTATTTGATCAGACAAAACCAATTGGGCTAAACATGGAAAGAATTTTATTTGGGGATAACCAGTTTTTTGGCGTAAACCATGCTTCTGATGAAAAGTCAAGGGCCCAGCTCATGAAATTTAAAGAAGACGATGCTATTATTAAAACGCTTGATGATGCAAAAGACCTGGGTGTAAACAGTTTTATGTGTACCACTTATGAACGGGTAGGCCATATTTGTGAGCATATGCTTAAACATCCTGCAAAATATGAGAATTACCATTTTTATCCCTGTATGCCTTATGCCTATAAATATGCTAATGCGGTTACAGAATTAGGGATTATTGGTGCATTGAAACATTATATGCCGGGTAACTTTGTGAGCTCTATTCTAAAAGGCGGGATGGCCTATCTTTCCAAGGATTATTTATCTATTATGGAATTGCTGGTGGATGCTGAAATGAAAATGTTTAAAGGAGTATCCACACCGGTAATTTTTTTACAGAATGTTATTACCGACCTGTTACTGGGTTTAAATGCCATAGATGTACTGGTAGCTTTTCATGAATATGTACAAAAAAAGTACCAGGCAGAGGCTGGTTTTATTACCATGAATTTTCCACGTTTACTGGAAGCACTGGAGCAAAAGGGTATAACTAACCCGATTATTTGCACTTCAGTAAATGTTTCAGGATTCAGAATGTCTGGTGGAAAGGAATTATACGAAAAAACATTGGCCACCAAACAATGCAGGGTTATTGCCATGCAGGTGTTTGGCGGAGGCATTCTTTCTCCCAAGAAAGCTATTGAATATGTTTGCAGCCTGCCCAATATTGAATCTATATTATTTGGCGCTTCTTCTAAAGGAAATATTGCCAGCACAGTGAACCTGATACAGGAGTATGATGCCAAGTTTGCGCATGTACTGAGATAAACAGGGAGTATGAAAATTTTAATGCTGCACGGCACTTCTGATTTATATGGTTCCGGCAGAATTTTATTAACTGCTGCTGAAGCGCTGGTTGAACGGGGGCATAGTGTATTGTTATTATTATCGGAGGAAGGGCCACTATCGGTAGAAATGCGTAAAGCGGGTATTGAAGTACGCATCCTGCGCCTGGGTATTCTGCGAAAAAAATATTTTTCGGTAAAGGGTTTACTAAACCGTGTGATTGTTTTAAGTAAAGCCTATCGTTCTATTCAAACAATTATAAAAAAAGAACAGTATAACCTGATTTATTCTAATACCACTACCGTATTGGTGGGGGCTGTGGTTGCCAGGCTGAATGGGATTAAACACATCTGGCATGTACACGAAATGATTGTAAAGCCACGCTTTATGTATGCTTTTAATGGATTTTTTCTGCAACATTTTGGACAACGTATTATTGCTGTTTCTAACCCTGTAAAAAATCACTGGCTGCCTTATGTGGATGCTGCTGCAATAACTGTGATTCATAATGGTATTGAAACCGCAGCATTTGAGCATACACCGGGAAAACTGCGGCAGGAACTGGGGCTGGCAAAAGATACTATCCTTATTGGGATGATTGGACGTGTGAATATTTTTAAGGGGCAGGAATATTTTTTAGAGATCGCATCATTATTAAAGGATAAATATACACAGGTACATTTTATACTGGTGGGAGATGCTTACCGGGGTTATGAATATTTGTATGATAAAATTACGGGCATTATTACAGCAAAAAATTTGCATAAGGTAGTAACGGACCTGCGGTACCGGGAAGATATACCTAATATTATGAATTCGCTGGATGTACTGGTATTGCCTTCGCAATTTCCGGATTCTTTTCCAACGGTAATATTAGAAGCCATGGCTGCAGGGATACCTGTAGTGGCCACTGCCCAGGGTGGTGCTCTGGAAATGATTGCAGACAATGAAACCGGTTATTTAATTCCGCTTAAAGATGCACAGGCTGCTGCAGTAAAACTGGGTAAACTGATTGAAGATAGCTCTTTACGAAAAGATTTTGGTACAAATGGGAAACTGCGTCTGCAACAATGGTACCACCTGGATGCTTTCAGGCAAAAGATTATTGCATTTGTGGAAAATACCTGAACCCAAATAAGGCTTTGTTATACAGCGTTAAAAATGGCATTAATTTGAAGGGCAGACTGATGCCATGAAAAATTCTCCAGCCTTTTAAAACCTTTTTCTATCAATTGTTTTCTGATACCAGCATCAGAAAGTATTTGCTGCATAGCCTCCGTTATTTCATTTTCATGAAAAGGGTTAAAATACAAAGCTGCATCGGCTGCTATTTCGGGCAGGCAGGTATTATTGGCTGCCAGTAAGGGAATACCGTATTGAAAAGCCTCCAGAACAGGAATTCCAAAACCTTCGTTATAAGAGGGAAAAAGATAGGCCAGTGCATTGGTATATATTTTTGCCAGTTCTGGTGCCTCGAGGAACCCGGTTAGCATTACACGGCTTTCTAATTGGAGGGCAGTAATGGTATCCAGAATATTTTTTTCATCACTTAGGGCACTATGGGGGCTCGGTTTGCCTGCCAGGACAAGGCATACTGTTGATGAGGGGTTGGTTATAATCAGGTTTTTAAAAGCATGGAGCGCCCTGACCAGGTTTTTATTTTTATTGAGTGTACCTACGTGCAGGAAATAGGGCTGGTTTATAGAATGGGGGTTATTGGAAATAATTTCCGGTATTTGTTGAGGTGCTTCATAAACAACTTTTAATTTTTTTTCCGGAAAACCAGTAAAATACCGGATTCTGTTTTTGCTATAGGCAGAAGGTACTATAATAGCAGAAGCTTTAAAAGCAGCAGGAATAGCCAGTTTTTTAAAAAGTTGCAACCAGATAGCATTATAATGTTCCGGATATTCGAAAAAGAATGCATCATGAAAAACCACTACTGTTTTAAAACCGGGATGGAAAAAAGGGAGAAAATAGTCTGAACAGAAAAGGATACTGCATTGGTTCTTTTTTACCAGTAATGGGAGGCGTATCTGTTTCCATACTAAAAATTGCAGGTGTTCGGCAGCTTTCTTCCACTTTTGTTTACCGGTATACACTTTGGATTGACTGCCCAGTAATATATATTCAAATGTTTTGGATTCTATATTTTGCCAGGCATGAATAAGCGATTGCAGGTAAGTATGGGTACCGGAAAAAGCCTTTTGAAGATCGCGTGTGTCAATTGCAATTCTAATGGGCAGGGACATGGGTTATTGTTTTATTTTGCATTTTCCTGTCAAGCATATTTATCATCAATCCGGTTAAAAACCAGGAGATATAGGAGATATAGGTATAGGATTCAAAGTAAGAAGTTAATAAGGGTACAATAAAAGAAATCTTCATGAGCAAAACTGACATGGATAATTTTCTTTCCCTTCCGTTTAATATTTTTAAACCTTTTATTGCTGCAGTAATACTGGTGATATAGGTGGCCAGGTAGAGGAAAAGGCCCGGAAAGCCTAACTGAACTCCAATAATGATAAACTGGTTTTCACCACCCGTATTAGACCCCAATGAATTAGCCACCCTTCCGGATTCTCCCAAACCAAGGCCGAATGGTTTTTGCATCATAGCTGTAAAACCCGTAACCCATTCGGATATATGGCCCAGTGTGGAAGTATCATTGAGGTTAATAGTATCCATGATAAATTCCGCCATTCCTTTTTTATTAATAATTACCAGCAGATAAATTGCTCCCAGCAAAATAAGGGCATGAATGGAATGCCGTATGAAAATATTGCCTGTAATCCAGGCATAGGCATAAATGAGCAGTATATAACTGATAAATGGAGCCCGGGAAACAGAAAACAGAACAGAAAACAGGGTTGCAACTAAAGTAATAATGCCAAAAGTATCCAGTTTCAGCTTGTTTTTTTGATTGGTATACATTCCGGCCAGTAATGCAATTACTACCAGCGTAGAAGCTGAGTGCTCCAGTGGATTGGCAAAAAAAGCAGCAAATCTTTTAAGTCCGTCAGTCCTTTCAAATGTCCAGGATAAACCATAATTGCCTTCAGGTTCTGCATTGTAATAAAAAGAATTAAACTCTGCATAACCGGTGATGGACTGTAAATGGGTATTGGAGATTACTTCACCAACGGCAACCAGTGCAGCCAGAATGGCGGTAAGGCAGATAAAACTAAAATATTTATTAAGGCGGATCTGTTTAAGATCAAAAAACCTTCCGGTAAAATAAAGTACGAAATAAAAGACCATACTTTTAACTGCGATGATTTTATCAGTAAATCCAAAACTGCCCACCGGTAATAAGAGGTAAATAACTGACAATAGGATAAAACCGAGAATAAAGCGGTCTAACAACTGCCATTTTATTTTTCTGTTAAAATGGAACAATACAATGCCCAATGCCAGTAAAGCAAGTAATTCTTTACCTATCTGAAAAGGGGTAATGAGGTATTTGAAACTTTTGATATATAAAATGGATAAAGTAGTGGAATAGATAGGGAGCCCCAGAATAATAAACCAGAGAAAACCATCTGCTTTTTTTTTGATGAGGTATAGCAGTGAGCCGATGAAGCTAAGGATATAAATAAATGGAAACAGCAGCAGCATAGGCATCTTTAACTTATATTAGGTATATTTAATGGATCCCTGTAACCCATCCCGGATAGCCCTGCAGACTGCTTTGAATTTCAGCATTCTTCCCCGGATAAAGAAATAGGCCAGGTAAGCTGCAAAGTACAGTAAGTTATAGAGTAATACACCCGGTAGGAAATAAAAGGGAGTATATTTCTTTAGAAACCAGATACGGTTGCGGAAATTATAATAATACTTAGCAGGGTTAGAATACCCTTCGGCTGTTTTTTCTTTACTGGTATTGGAAGCGCCTGCTACATGGTAAATAATGGAAAGGGGTTGAAACGCCAGCTGATACCCTTGTTTACGGATACGAAAGGAAAGGTCTGTATCTTCAAAATACATAAACATATTGGTGGCAAACAGGCCAGTTTGGGCTAAAATTTGGTTACGGATAAAAAAAGCACAGCCTGTAATCCAGTGCACCTGCTGCACTCTTTGCTGCCTTTTGCCTTCCCTGCGCATAAACCGGTGCGAACGGGTATAACCCAGCCATGGATTATAAAGTGAACCCCCATTCCACAGGATAGTTGGATGGCGATGGAAAAATATTTTTGGCTGCAGGGCACCAGTGGCAGGGTGATGCTGCATATAATGGACCAGGGGGCTTAAAAAACCCGCATGCACAAACGTATCATTATTAAGCAGAAAACTATAGGTATAACCCTGTTCTATAGCATATTTCAGGGCCAGGTTATTGCCACCGGAAAAACCAAGGTTGGTAGCGGACTGCAGGAGTATTATTTCCGGATATTTTTTTTTGAGCTGATTACCGGAACCATCTGCACTGGCATTATCTACCAGTATGATATCGAAGTTTACTGCACCGGAATTGTAAATGGATGCAATACAGTTATTGCTGTGAAAAAAGCCGTTCCAGTTAACCAGTATGATTGCGGTTTCTTTTTGCATACGTTTAAACAAAAATAAGAATAGTTACCTTCGCCCCATGGCTAAAATAAGTATTAAGATCATAAACCAGTCGGATAATACATTACCTGCCTATGCCACAGCAGGTTCTTCGGGAATGGATATCCGTGCCAACCTGGAAGCACCGGTTACCCTATCCTCCCTGGAAAGATACCTGGTACCCACCGGTTTATTTATAGAATTGCCGGAAGGGTATGAAGCACAGATAAGGCCCAGGAGTGGATTGGCTATTAAACAGGGGATAACCTGTTTAAACAGCCCGGGTACCATTGATGCTGATTACAGAGGTGAAATAAAAGTTATTTTAATAAATCTTTCCGGTGAAGCGGTTACCTTACATCATGGAGACCGGATAGCACAAATGGTGATACAGCCGGTAGTGAAAGCAGAATGGCTGGAAGTGGCTGTTATTAATGAAACTGAACGCGGGAATGGTGGTTTTGGCCATACCGGAAAAATATAAAACATGCGTTATTTATCCTTTTTATTAGTAGCCCTGGTAGTGGCGGCAGGTTGTAAAACTGTTAAAAAAGTATCGGCTGTACAACAAGCTTTTACCCAGAAAGATACTATGCCCCGAATAATTATAAGTGAAGTGCCTAAAGTGGATTCTGAAGCCATTGTTAAGAATATAATGAGTAAAGTGATGAAGAAAAAAATTGACTTCAGCACTTTTAATGCCAAGTTAAAAGTAGATTATGAGGGTGGCGAAAATAGTATGCCAACTGTTACCGCCTATGTGAGTATTAAAAAAGACAGTATTGTATACGTGAAAATTACACACCCTATTGCCGGACTGCTTTTTGAAGTAATAGTAAATAAAGACAGTGTATTTACTTTTGATATAAAGCATAAGATTAAGCAAAAAAGAGCCATTGCCTATTTGCAGGAAGTGGCTAAAATACCCTTTGATTTTGGAACATTACAGGATGTACTGGTAGGAAACCCTATTTTCCTGGATAGTAATGTGGTTTCTTATAAGTCCAGCGTTAATCAGTTACTGGTACTGATGGTGGGGGATGTGTTTAAACATTCGGTAACACTGAATAATACAGATTTCAGGATATTGCACAGTAAACTGGATGATGTGGATTTTAACCGGAACCGGACCTGTGACATTACTTTTGAAAATTACCAGCAGGATAATGAATACCAGTTTGCTGCTTACCGGCGGATTACGATTGCTGAGAAATCCATTACCGACATAACCCTGGAATTTAAAGAACATTCCTTTAACGACCCGTTAAAATATGCATTTACCCCGCCTAAAAATTTTAAGCTGAAGTAATTTAAAAGCTTATTTAGCGTTAACAAACTGAACTATTTCTTATTTATGTATCCTTTCATTAAAAAACTATTCCTTTTTTCTATACTGGCAGTATTGGCCTGCCAGCCTGTTGCTGCGCAGCAAAACCAGAGCAGGGAAGATTTACAGAAAGCACAGAAACAATTACAGAAAGAAATAGATGATTTAAATGTAACACTGGACGGTATAAGGAAAAATAAAAAACAATCTTTAAGTCAGCTGGCCATTGTACAGCGTAAAATTGCCAAAAGAGAGCAGCTGGTGAACAATATTAACCATGAAGTGCACCGCATTGATGATGATATTTTTACAAAGGAAATTGAAGAGAACCATCTGAAAAAAGAATTGGATACCCTGAAACAGAAATATGCCCAGAGCCTGGTATTTGCCTATAAGAACCGGAGCAGTTATGAATACCTGAATTTTTTATTTTCAGCATCAGATTTTAATGATGCGATGAAAAGGATGATGTACCTGAAAAGTTACCGCCAGTACCGGGAAACGCAGGCACAGGCAATTGTTAAAACAGAAGATTTGCTGCAGCAAACCATTGGTACCCTGAATTATAATAAAATTGCTAAAAATAATGCCCTGAAAACACAGAGCAGCCAGTTACAGGTTTTAGAACAGGATAAAAAAGAAAAGGACCAGGTGGTGAAAAACCTGAAAGATCAGGAGAATGATGTGGTGGCGCAGCTGAAGAAAAGGGAAAGGCAACGGCAGGACCTGAGCCGTGCCATTTCAGCAGCCATACGGCGGGAGCAGGAAGAATACCAGCGGAAAGAAAGAGAGCGGATTGCTAAACTGAATGCGGCTGAAAAAGCGTCAGCTGCAGAAAGTAAAAATGCAGTGGTGACGGCACCCAAAATCCCAACGGGCAGTAAAATTAAAAGCAATGACCCGGTTACGGGAGTTGCAGGAACAGGTTCAGGAGCTGCCAGGCCATACAGTACATTTGAAACTACCCCGGAAGGAAAGGAAATGTCGATTAATTTTGAAAATAACAAGCATCGGTTACCCTGGCCCGTTGCAGGGGGCTATGTTTCGCATGAATTTGGCATTCATATTATTCCTGATACCAAGTTGCATGAACAGAATGACGGGATTTTTATTGCTACTCCGGTAGGTACCAGTGTACGTTGTGTGGCAGACGGGGATGTGATTTCCATTATTGACATGGGCGAAAGCCAGGCAGTGCTGGTGCAACATGGTAAATATTTTACCACTTATAGTAACCTCTCCAGTATTAATATCAATAAAGGCCAGAAAGTTAGTGCCGGAACCATATTGGGAAAAGCTTCCGTAAACCTGGAAGGGACTGGTGAAGTTGGTTTTATGGTGAGTGATAAAAACGGGTTTACAGACCCGGTTAACTGGCTGAAACCCCGTTAGAAAACACCAGGCTTTATACTGTTTTTCTGTATCTTCCCATAAACGATTGTTTTATGAAGCAGTATATTTTATCCTTTGATCAGGGTACCACAAGCAGCCGTGCGATCATATTTGATAAAAAAGGTGCCATTATCTCCATTGCCCAGAAAGAATTTACCCAACAATTTCCCCAACCCGGTTGGGTGGAACATGATGCCAATGAAATTTGGAGTACCCAATTGGGTGTGGCAGCAGAAGCTATTACAAAAGCCGGATTGACAGTGCAGCAAATTGCGGCCATTGGAATTACCAACCAGCGTGAAACTACTGTGGTATGGGATAAGATAACCGGTATGCCGCTCTGTAATGCCATAGTTTGGCAGGACAGAAGAACGGCTGATTTTTGTGATGGTTTAAAAAAAGAGGGGAAGGCTGAAATGATACAGCAAAAAACCGGATTGGTGCCGGATGCTTATTTTTCTGCTACCAAACTGAGGTGGATACTGGATCATATTCCCGGTGCACGTGAAAAAGCGGAAAAAGGTACTATTTGTTTTGGTACCATTGACTGCTGGCTACTGTGGAAATTAACCAACGGAACGGTACATGCCACCGATGTGAGTAATGCATCGCGGACGCTTTTATTTAATATACATACTTTGAGCTGGGATGAAGATTTACTGCAGTTATTTAATATTCCGGCTTCTGTTTTACCGGAAGTAAGAAGCAGCAGTGAAATTTATGGGTATACGCAGCATGTATTAACCACACATCCCATACCCATTGCCGGGATAGCCGGAGACCAGCAATCTGCCTTATTTGGCCAGATGTGTACTGCACCCGGAATGGTAAAGAATACTTATGGAACCGGTTGTTTTATGCTGATGAATACCGGTACTGCAGCAGTGCCCTCCCGGAATAATTTATTAACCACTATTGCCTGGAAGGTAAACGGAGAAACCCAATATGCACTGGAAGGCAGTGTTTTTATAGCAGGAGCCGTGGTGCAATGGTTAAGGGACGGATTGAAAATAATCCGTACTTCTGCAGAAATAGAAAACCTGGCAGCTGAAGCAACCGATAATGGGGGAGTATATATTGTTCCGGCCTTTGCTGGACTTGGGGCGCCTTACTGGAACCAGCATGCAAAAGGGACTATTGTGGGCATTACCAGAGGTACTACTGCAGCCCATTTTGCCCGGGCTGCACTGGAAAGCATTGCATATCAGACCATGGATGTACTGAAAGCAATGGAAGCTGATTCCGGGATTTCTATCAAAGAATTAAGGGTGGATGGAGGGGCAACCGCCAATAATTTACTGATGCAGTTTCAGAGTGATATGCTGCAATGCCGGGTGGTTAGGCCGCAGGTTACTGAAACTACCGCATTGGGGGCTGCCTACCTGGCCGGATTGGCGGTGGGATACTGGACAGGGTTGGAGGATATACAGCAGCAATGGCAAATGGAACGGGCTTTTGTGCCGGTAATGAATGAGGACGACAGAAAGACTTTATCAGACAGCTGGAAAAAAGCAATTGAAGCTGCGGTGAGCTGGACATTGTAACGTTAATGCTTCAGCAGCATTTACTTATGAGTTATTCAGGATTCCCTGTATTGAAAATATTCAGGAAATAACCGGTAATTTTGGGTATGAAGAGAACTGAAATGTTACTGCAATTGCAGGAAACGCCTGTTTGGGATATGGTGATTATAGGAGGGGGGGCTACCGGATTGGGTGCTGCGCTGGATGCAGCTTCGAGAGGATATAAAACTTTATTACTGGAAAGATCAGATTTTGCACAGGGTACGAGTAGCAGGAGTACTAAACTGGTGCATGGGGGGGTACGGTACCTGGCCCAGGGAAATATAAAATTTGTAATTGAGGCACTGAAAGAAAGAGGGTATTTATTAAAAAATGCACCCCATTTAACCAATGACCAGCCTTTTATATTACCTGTATACAGTTATTTTCAGAAATGGTATTATGGCTTTGGGCTGATGTTATATGATTATTTATCGGGTAAATTAAGCCTGGGAAAGACAAGAATTTTATCCCGCAAAAAAACACTGCTGGCATTACCTGCATTAAACCCTAAAAAACTGGCTGGCGGTATTTTATATTATGACGGGCAGTTTGATGATGCCCGGCTGGCTATGGATATTGCTGCAGCAGCTGCAGAACATGGTGCTGTTTTATTAAATTATACTGAGGTTACCGGATTTAAAAAAGAAAAAGGAAAAATTAGCGGGGTGGAATGCAGAGACAGGCTAACCGGGGAATTGTATAGCCTGCAAACTAATGTGGTGATTAATGCCACCGGGGTATTTAGTGATGCTGTAATACGGTTGGATGATCCGCAACATTTACCCATGATTGCCCCTTCTCAGGGGATTCACCTGGTAGTGGATACCCGATTTTTTCCGGGTGGAAATGCATTGATTATACCTAAAACAGATGATGAACGGGTATTGTTTGCTGTGCCCTGGAATGGGAAAATACTGTTGGGGACAACAGACACATTAATGGAGCATATTGATGAGGAGCCCAGGCCTTTATCCGAAGAAATCAGGTTTATCATCAGTCATTTTAACCGTTATTGCCATACTCAAATTGCTCAAAAAGATGTATTAAGTGTATTTGCAGGAATACGACCATTGGTAATAAAGGGTAAAAAACAAAGCAGTTCGGAAACCTCCAGAGACCATACGATTGTGGTGGCTGTTTCTAATTTGGTTACCATCACCGGAGGTAAATGGACCACGTACCGTAAAATGGCAGAAGATGCGGTGAATAATGCCCTGTTTGTTGGGAAACTGGAAAAAAAGGAATGTATAACGGAAGCACTGATGATCAATGAGTTGCCTTTATCTATCGGAAAAAATGACCCGCTAAGTATCTATGGTAATAAAGCCTGGTCAATTGGGCAAATAATGGTTGAAAATCCTTTAATGGCAGCAAAAATACATCCGGATTATGCCTATACCATCGCAGAACTGAATTGGATTATTGCCAATGAAATGCCTCAAAAGCTGGAAGATATACTGGCCAGAAGGATGCGTCTGCTTTTTCTGGATGCCAGGGCAGCCATGGATTGCTGTGAACTGGTGGCCGGATACCTGCAACTTGCTTTGGAAAAAGATGAAAAATGGAAACTTGAACAGGTGCGGGAATTTAAAATTCTTGCTCAGCAATATTTACTTTCTTAAATTGTAGCCAACTGATAATAAAATTCTTGCCATGACTGCATTTTTTGGTGAATTAACCGGAACCGCATTATTAATAATTTTAGGGGATGGAGTGGTAGCGAATGTGGTGTTACAAAAAACCAAGGGAAATAATGGTGGATTGGTGTCCATTACCATAGGATGGGCCATTGCCGTATTTACCGGTGTGTTTGTAGCAGCTTCTTCCAGCGGGGCACACCTGAACCCAGCCATTACTATTGCTTTTGCGGTAATGGGTAAATTTAAATGGGAGTTAGTTGCAGGTTATATAATAGCTCAGATGCTGGGTGCGATGCTGGGATCTGTAATTGTATGGTTGGTATACCGGCAGCATTTTGATGCAACCAGTGACCCTGGTTTAAAACTGGCTGTTTTTGCCACCGATCCGGCTATTCCCAATACTATTCAAAACTTATTATCAGAAATTACCGGAACTTTTGTATTGGTTTTTGCAGTATTGAATTTAACCGCACCTGCCAGTAGCCTGGGGTCTATCAATGCATTGCCCGTAGCATTAATTGTGCTGGGTATTGGCCTTAGCCTTGGCGGTACAACAGGGTATGCCATTAATCCGGCCAGGGACCTGGGGCCCAGGATCATGCATTTTATATTACCAATTAAAGGAAAAGGAACCAGTAACTGGAATTATAGCTGGATACCCGTTGCCGGACCTGTAATTGGGGGTATACTGGCAGCTGGTTTGTTTATAGTTTTGAATTAGCCCGGGGTACTATTTTTTTTCTTTTAATAATGCGGATTTGGCTGCCATTAATTGTAATTTTTGTTCAGGGCTTACTGCCGGGTAGCTTAATTTCAAATTTTCGAATTCACTTAAAACAACGCCTCCAATACAGAGCCGTGTGAACCATTTATCATCTGCAGGTAGTACAAACCAGGGGGCATGGGGTGTGGAGGTTTTGGATAAGAGCTCCTCGTAAGCCTGTTGATATTCATCCCAATGCTTTCTTTCTTCAGCATCGGCCATAGAAAATTTCCAGTTTTTGGTGGGGTCATTGATGCGGTCCAGAAACCTTTTTTTCTGCTCTTCTTTGGATAGGTGTAAAAAGAATTTTAAAATGATCGTCCCGTTTTCAGTCAGGTTTTTTTCAAACCGGTTAATTTGTTTGTACCTTTTTTCCCAGAATTGTTTGTTTACTGCTTTTACGGATTGGATTTCCGGTAGTTTTTCATTGAGCAGGAATTCCGGATGTACTTTGGTAACCAGCACATTTTCGTAATGGGAACGGTTGAAAATGGCAATTTCGCCCCTTGCCGGCAATTCTTTGGCATGGCGCCACAAATAATCATGGTCCAGCTCATCCTTGGAAGGGGTTTTAAAACTACTTACTTTAACCCCCTGTGGGTTTAAGCCACTCATTACATGTTTAATGGCACCGTCTTTACCGGCAGCATCCATGGCCTGTAAAACAATCAAAACGCTGTATTTATCATGTGCATATAACTTATCCTGCAATTTTGCAATGTTGCGGATACCATCTGCCAGTATTTGCTCCCCTTCCGCTTTTGTAAACATTTTCCCGTCGTAGTTAGTATTATAATGTTTTTTCAGGGAAACTGCAGTGCCCGGTTTTACTTTAAGGGTATCTATATATTTCAGGTATTTTGATTTCATATAGCATTTTTTAAAAGTTAAATAGCCTGTTTTTAGGTATTTATGTAATATAATACATTTTTATATTTCCTAAGCAGATCGGGAAGAAAATTTCAGAATAAAAAGAAGATTCCGGGCTTGAAATATTTAGAAATTTAGTTGAGAAATTTGTCAGATTTTACAAGTGTACCCTTACCTTTGCCGCCAAATCGGGTATCTTAATTTTAAATTTGAGGCCTGGTTTACTCGTAATCATTTAAACATACTCAAAACCTATGGCTACAAAGGGTAAGATTAAACAGATCATTGGTGCCGTTGTGGATGTACATTTTCCTGACGAAAACACCTTGCCTGAAATTTACAATGCGTTGGAATTGAAAAGGGATAACGGCGATACGCTGGTTCTGGAAGTGCAGCAGCATTTGGGAGAAGACAGTGTTCGTTGTGTGGCGATGGACGGAACTGAAGGCTTAGTTCGTGGAATGGAAGTAATTGATACCGGAAAAGCTATTGCGATGCCTACCGGAGAACTGATTAACGGACGTCTTTTCAATGTTACCGGTGATGCTATTGACGGCTTACCTCAGGTTAGTAAGGTTAATGGCCGCCCGATACATGCTACACCTCCTCCATTTGATGAACTGAGTACTGCTTCTGAAATTTTATTTACCGGAATCAAGGTAATTGACCTGATTGAGCCTTATGCAAAAGGAGGTAAAATTGGTTTGTTTGGTGGTGCAGGGGTAGGTAAAACAGTACTGATTCAGGAATTGATTAATAATATTGCGAAAGGCCATGGTGGTTTATCTGTGTTTGCCGGTGTGGGTGAAAGGACCCGTGAAGGAAATGACCTGTTGCGTGAAATGATTGAAGCAGGCATCATGAATTATGGTGAAGCATTCAAACATAGCATGGAAGAAGGCGGATGGGATTTGAGTAAAGTGGATATGGACGGATTGAAAGAGTCTAAAGCAACATTCGTATTCGGCCAGATGAATGAACCTCCCGGAGCCCGTGCCCGTGTGGCATTAAGCGGTTTAACCATTGCGGAATATTTCCGTGACGGTGATGGCCAGGGAAAAGGAAAGGATATCTTATTCTTTGTGGATAATATCTTCCGTTTTACGCAGGCAGGTTCTGAAGTTTCAGCGTTACTGGGACGTATGCCATCTGCGGTGGGTTACCAGCCAACACTGGCTACTGAAATGGGATTGATGCAGGAACGTATTACTTCAACCAAAAACGGTTCTATTACTTCTGTACAGGCGGTGTATGTGCCTGCTGATGATTTAACCGATCCTGCTCCTGCCACTACATTTGCGCATCTGGATGCGACAACCGTACTGGACAGAAAGATTGCGGATCTGGGTATTTATCCTGCCGTTAACCCGCTGGAATCTACTTCCAGGATTTTAACCCCTGGTATTGTAGGTGAAGCACATTACGAAACAGCGAACCGTGTAAAATTAATTTTACAGCGTTATAAAGAACTGCAGGATATTATAGCAATTCTTGGTATGGATGAACTGAGCGATGAAGATAAAATGACTGTTGCAAGGGCACGTAAAGTACAGCGTTTCTTATCTCAGCCATTCCATGTTGCAGAAGCATTTACTGGTTTGAAAGGTGTATTTGTTGATATCAATGACACTATTAAAGCCTTTAATTCTATAATGGACGGAGAAGTGGATGAATATCCTGAAGCTGCTTTTAACCTGGTGGGAACATTGGATGATGCTATTGAAAAGGGTAAAAAATTATTGGCCCAGGCTGCAGAAGGATAAAATAATTCCTGATTTCTTTTAGAAATTATAATTACAAACATGAAGCTTGAAATATTAACTCCGGAAAAAAAATTATTCAGCGGTGATGTCTATGGTGTTCAGTTGCCAGGTATTACCGGTTTATTTGAAGTATTAGATAAACATGCCCCATTGGTTAGTGCATTGGGTAAGGGGAATCTGAAAATTTTAAAGAGTAAGAATGATTTTCAAAACTTTACTATACAAAGTGGTTTTGTAGAAGTGTTAAACAATAAAGCAACTGTATTAATAGAAGGTGCAGTAGAAGCTTAATTGTGTTAAACTGAAATATTTTGAAAAGGGTTCCGCTATAAAGCGGAACTTTTTTATGGCAACTATTAAGAGGTTTCTAATCTCTCTAATAAGCAAAAAAATCTACTGCAAGCATAAATGAATGCTATACAGTAGATTAATATTTTTAACTAAATAGTCTCCTGAGATTTTAAATTACCGTAAACGGTCTGCACTTTTCACAATCCGTTCATCCCTGTAAATACCCCTTGCGGCCATGATCTGTAAAATGGGTATTACCAGTGGAATTAATGCTGTAAGGCTATAACTGCTTTCTTCCGGAACAAAAGCTTGTTTTTGCCAGAAATACAAAAGGATGGTGCCAATAGATAAAAGAATGGATACAATGGTTAATCTTAACTGCAATTTCCTGTTTTTGTAAAGGAAAATGGCAATTAGCGATGCAAATGCCGCTGCAGTAGTGGCAACTATTAATAAAATATTATAGTTGCCGGTTGCAAAAATCATGGGTTTGGGAATGGCATCATTAATTCTGTGGCCGGTAAAAAATGCGGTTTTCAGAGAAATGAGTCCCAGAGCCCCTGCAAGCAATAACCAAATGGTTTGTAATCGTTGTAACATAGGAATGCTGTTTAGGATGAAGTGTAATTTATCCCATTTCAGGGTATAAAACAAACTGCGTCATAAATTCATTGACTGAAGCTTTCACTTTTGTAAGTACTGTTGCATCATCTGCATGTGTTAATACGGTATCTATGGCATTTACTACAAATTCCATATCAGTTTCCTTCATCCCCCTGGTAGTGATGGCAGGAACACCAAAACGGATACCTGAAGTTACAAAAGCACTTTTATCGTCAAAAGGAACCATATTTTTATTGGCAGTAATATCTGTATGCGTTAATACCTGTTCTGCTTTTTTGCCGGTAATATTTTTATTTCTTAAATCGATCAGCATTAAATGGTTATCGGTACCATTACTGATGATATTATAGCCACGGTTTACAAAGGCTGTTGCCATGGCCTGGGAATTGATTTGAACCTGTTTGGCATACACAGTAAATTCATCAGATAAAATTTCCCCGAAAGCAATTGCTTTTGCTGCGATTACATGTTCCAATGGGCCACCCTGTGTACCCGGGAAAACAGCCATATCTATCAGGTTACTCATCAGGCGTATATTTCCTTTTACATCTTTCAATCCGAATGGATTTTCAAAATCCTTACCCATCATTATAATTCCTCCCCTGGGCCCACGCAATGTTTTATGGGTGGTGGAAGTAACAAAATGGCAATGGTTAAATGGAGAACTTAATAAACCTTTGGCAATTAAACCGGCGGGATGTGCAATATCTGCCATTACAAAAGCACCTACTTCATCTGCAACAGTACGTATTCTTTGATAATCAATATCACGGCTATAGGCACTGGCACCGCAGATAATTAATTTAGGTTTTATTGTTCTGGCCTGTGATTCCAGCATTTCATAATCAATTAAACCTGTTTCTTTTTTAACTCCATAAAAATGAGGCTGGTACAGTTTACCACTGAAATTTACAGCGGATCCATGGGTTAAATGTCCACCCATACTGAGATCCAGTCCGAGAATAGCATCTCCGGGTTGTAAAATAGCCAGCATTAATGCAGCATTTGCCTGTGCGCCACTATGGGGTTGCACATTGGCATATTCAATCTGAAATATCTGTTTTAAACGATCTATGGCCAGTTGTTCTGTCTGGTCAACAATTTCACAACCTGCATAATACCTTCTGCCCGGGTAGCCTTCTGCATATTTATTGGTCATTACATTACCCATTGCCTGCATTACCTGAAGGGAAGTGAAATTTTCTGAAGCAATCAATTCTATTCCTCTTCTTTGTCTTTCTAATTCCTGTTTAATCAGGTCAAAAACCAAGGTATCTCTTTGCATGATAATAATTTTTCTGCGTGAAAGGATGTTCTTTAACCCTGCAAAAGCAGGACTTTTAAATTTTGCGCAAAAATAACAGATTACTGTCGCTGAGAAAATATTTAACCTAAATGTTTATGCCTAAATCTTCCACATTTAGCCACTCCTGAAAAATTTCCTTATTTTCACGTCTTATTCAAGTGTATCAGATACACATTATAAGCTGTAATTAACGGTGAAGTAAGGTTACTTCATTCATTTACAACATAACAAGCATTATGAAAGCGATTATACCGGTGGCCGGTGCAGGAACTAAACTAAGGCCCCATACTTATACTCAACCAAAGGCATTAATACCGATAGCGGGTAAAACTATTTTAAGTTTTATTGTAGATCAGTTACACGATGCAGGGATTCAGGAGTTTATTTTTATAGTTGGATATTTAGGGGAGAAAATTCAGGAGTATGTGCAGGAAACCTATCCACATTTAATTACCCATTTTGTATACCAGAACGAAAGGCAGGGTACTGGCCATGCCATTGAACTGACCAAAAGTATTGTTGGTAACGATGAAGTTTTTGTGGTGCTGGGTGATACGATTTGTGATTATGATATCAGGGAAGTGGTGGAAAGCCCATTTAACATGCTGGGTGTTAAGAAAGTGGATGACCCGCGTAATTTTGGGGTGGCTGAAATTAATGAGCAGGGTGGGATTGATCATGTGGTGGAAAAACCATCGATACCCAAGAGCAATATGGCATTGGTAGGATTATATAAGATTAAGGAGAGTCATCTTTTATTTGAATGCCTGCATCACCTGTTTTCTGCAAATATTACCAGTAATGGAGAATATAACCTGACAGATGCACTGGATTGTATGATTAAAAGAGGGGTTAAATTTCAGTCATTTAAAGTGAAAAGCTGGTTTGACTGCGGAAAAAAGGAAACCTTACTGGAAAGTAATGCCACATTGCTTAAGAAATATGGCGGTGTTGTTGACCCGGATATTTTTACAGAAAACTCTATTATCATACCTCCTGTTAGTATTGCCAAAGGGAGTATTATTAAAAATTCAATAATCGGCCCGCATGTATCTGTAGGGACACAAACCACGATACAGTTTTCTATTATAAGAGACAGTATTATTGGTTCCTATACCAATCTATTTGAAATAGTGGTGGATAATTCCTTAATTGGCAGTGATGCCAGTGTAAAAGGGTTAAGCCGGAGTTTAAATATCGGGGATAATACAGAAATTGATTTTGGATAATTCTCAGCTTATGTTTTCCAATCGTATTACACAGCTTTTACAGATTCAATATCCGATTATACAGGCAGGGATGGTATGGGCCAGTGGCTGGAGATTAGCGAGTGCTGTAAGTAATGCCGGTGGATTAGGTATTATAGGAGCAGGCAGTATGTACCCTGATGTTTTAAGGGAGCATATCATTGCCTGTAAACAAGCTACCAGTAAACCTTTTGCAGTAAACCTGCCCTTAATGTATCCTGAAATTGAAAAGCATATTGAGATTATAAAAGCAGAAAAAGTACCCATTGTTTTTACCAGTGCCGGAAACCCTAAAACATACACAGCTTTGTTTAAGGAAAATGGAATTATTACCGTGCATGTAGTTAGTAGCAGTGCATTTGCTGTAAAAGCCGAAGCTGCAGGTGCAGACGCAGTGGTTGCAGAAGGCTTTGAAGCTGGAGGGCATAATGGCAGGGAAGAAACCACTACCATGGTATTGGTTCCATCCGTTTGTAATGCAGTTAAGATTCCTGTAATAGCTGCAGGAGGTATTGCAACAGGCAGGCAAATGCTGGCAGCCATGGTGCTTGGGGCTGAAGGGGTCCAGGTTGGAAGCAGGTTTGTTTGTACAGAGGAAGCTTCTGCGCATATTCGTTTTAAAGAAGCGGTGGTTCAGGCTAAAGAAGGGGATACCATATTAAGTTTAAAGAAAATAACACCGACAAGATTATTGAAAAATAATTTTTTTAATCTGGTTAAAGCAGCGGAAGACAATGGTGCAGATAAGGAAATATTAGCCAATATTTTAGGCAGGGGCAAAGCCAAAAAAGGAATGTTTGAGGGCGACCTTGAAAATGGGGAACTGGAAATTGGACAGGTAAGTGCATTAATAGATGAAATAAAGCCAGCTGCAGCAGTGGTAAAGGAAATATGGGAAGAATTTGATTTGTTAAGATCACACCCTTTGAACAGATAGTTTTTCCATTAAAAAAGTGGTTAATGAATAACCACCTTTTTTTATAATACAATTGTCAGGAATTCTTAACTTTTTCTAACTGCCCATTTCCACATTTCTTTCCAGGTAGGCTTTTTGCCATACATTAAAATACCGGTACGGTATATTTTAGCTGCCAGCCAGGTGGTTGCAATGAAACCGGCAATTAACAGTACTATACTAAGGATCAATTCCCATAAACTTACACCATCCGGAATGCCATGGGCAATTCTGGCCATCATAACAATTGGCGAGGTAAGCGGGAAAAGGGATCCGAATACAGCCAGTCCGCTATTGGGTTCATTTACCGCCTTCGTCATAATAACTATTGCAAATATAATGGGCATGGTAATCGGTAACATCAGGCTTTGAGCATCCTGTGGATCTTCATTCACAGCACTGCCTACAGCTGCGAAAAGAGAAGAATACAGTAAATAGCCACCCAGGAAATAAAAGATAAAACAACCGATAATCAGTGGGAAATTGATCTGACTGAAACTTCTCATGATTTCAGTCATTCCTCCATTATCCTTAATAGCCTGAGCCGCCTGGATACCGGCAGGCTGAATGGGCTGTCCGTGCATTTGATTTAAGAGATCAGGGAAAATGAGTGGAAGCAATAATTGCAATCCAAAAACCAAAACAATCCAGATAATAAATTGAACCAGTCCAACGGCACCAATTCCCGTTATTTTTCCCATCATTAACTGGAAAGGTTTAACACTGCTGATAATGACTTCGGCAATTCTGCTCACTTTTTCTTCCATCACACCCCGCATGACCATGGATCCGTAAATAAAGAGAATAATATAAATCAGGAAACCGGAAATATACCCTACAATATAACTAACGCCAGCTTTATTGTCATCATCAGTTTTACCGGAAACAGTTGCAAATTTTATACGGTTGGCATTATTCTGAATACTGTCCAGTTGTGCTTTTGAAATATGTAATGCCAGTAATCTTTTTTCTTCCAGAATATCATTGAAGCTTTTCTGGATTTTTTCACGGGTCATGATACCGATGGCCTTGTTGGATTTAAGCTGCAGGGAATCTTTGCCCATCAGTTCATAAGTAGACGGGATAAAAATATACCCGTCGTATTTTTTATTTTCCAGTGCAGTATTAAGCGATTCGGCAGTTTGATTTTTTACCAGTTCAAAATTCATATCCTCTTTACTATGGATATTTCCATCCAATATATTGGCTTCATCTGCCACTGCTATATGTAAATTATCTCCGCTTTTAACTGAAAAATAAATGATCAGCGCATAAAAGACAAAAATGAGCAGGGGTAATAATATCGTGGTTAATAAAAAAGTTTTCTTTTGAACCCTGCTTAAAAATTCTCTTCTGGCAACCAATAAAATTTTGTTCATATAATTAAGTTATACGTATTAGAATTAGTGAACTGCTTGAAATTTACGGGATACCGAAGTAGTGCCCTCTACCAGTTCTATAAAGATATCATTAAGTGAAGGCAGGATTTCATTAAAAGCCTCAATCGTAATATCCTGATTCAGAAAAAACCTGATCAGGTCATTGCTTCTGAATCCTTCCTTAATTTTTACTGTAAAAGTATTTGCCTGTTGTTCCAGTAACTCAAAGCCATCAAAGTGAATATTGGCAGGAACTTCTTTTAAGCTTACCCTGAATTTATTTTTTTTAAATTGCTGTTTAATGTCAGAAACCGTTCCGTCCAGTATTTTTTTACCCAGGTTTACCAATACAATATGATCGCAGATTTCTTCCACCTGTTCCATTCTATGCGTACTGAAAATGATGGTACTGCCCCTTTGGGATAAACCATATATTTCATCCTTGATCAGGTTGGCATTTACAGGGTCTAATCCGCTGAATGGCTCGTCCAGTATAATGAGCCTGGGTTCATGTAAAACGGTAGTTACAAATTGTAATTTCTGGCTCATTCCTTTACTCAGATCTTCTACCTTTTTATTCCACCAGGTTTCCATTTCCAGTCTTTTAAACCAGAATTTTATTTTTTCAAGCGCTTCAGATTTACTAAGGCCCTTTAATTGTGCGAGATATAATACCTGTTCCCCAATTTTCATTTTTTTATATAAGCCCCTTTCTTCAGGCATATAACCTATTTTAACTGCATCATTTAAAGGGTCAAATTTTTTGCCATCAAAAATGACTTCTCCATCATCCGGGAAAAAAATGCCCGTAATCATTCTTAATAAAGTGGTTTTCCCTGCACCATTTGGCCCTAACAGCCCGAAAATGCTTCCTTTTTTTATTTCAAAGCTGATATCATCAACTGCTTTTTGGGTAGCGTAGTACTTTTTTAAATGATGAAGTTCCAGGATATTATTCATGTCAGTAAAATAAATTATTTATAAAATAAATTCATAAGCGTTTAGTTTGGCAGGCATGCGATTAAATTCAATTAATCATTCCTGTTAGTATTACAAGCAGGAAAAATATGTAATCGTTTCGCAGTTTACACAAAAAAACATTTCAAATGTCTTTTCTTAAGAATTTAATTAAAATGCTGCTGGTTATAATAGTAATGTTAATAACTTCCGGTTTGGATTTTTATTGTATAAATTAGCGTAACTGCTTGCCTTATATGGTTATTGCAATCATGGAAGCCACTTTTTCCCCATCCATGGCAGCACTGACAATACCACCGGCATAACCGGCACCTTCCCCGCAGGGATAGAGGTTTTTAATTTGGATATGTTGTAAGTCATCTTCATTCCTGGGAATTCTAACTGGGGAGGAAGTTCTGCTTTCTGTTGCCACAACAACGGCTTCATTACTGTAATAACCGTGCATTTTTTTGCCAAATGATTTAAATCCTTCCTGCAGGCCCCGGAAAATGAAAGTGGGTAGAACGGCAGCAAGATCAGCAGCATGCAGTCCTGGAATATAACTGCTGCCCGGTAAAGTAGCAGATACTCTGTTTTCAGAAAAATCTGTCATCCGGGATGCCGGGGCAATAAATTTTCCACCCCCGGCATTAAAAGCCTTTTTTTCAATCAGCTGTTGAAAATACATCAGGGATAGCGGAGAATTTAATTTGGATGGATGAAGGTTCCGGATGGTTTTTAAATAATTGAAAGCATCTTCCTGGCTAACGCTTACTACCATTCCGCTATTAGCATATGGATTATTTCTTTTTGAGGGGCTCCATCCGTTTACCACCAGTTCTTCCGGATGGGTGGAGGCAGTTGCAATAATGCCACCCGGGCACATACAAAAACTAAAAACACCTTTGCCATTCACCTGATCAACCAGGCTATAGGAAGAAGGTGGAAGATGTTGATCCCTTACCGGGCAATGGTACTGTATGGCATCGATCAGTGATTGCGGATGTTCTACCCTTACCCCCAACGCAAAGGGTTTTGCTTCAATAATAATATTTTTCCGATGCAGCATTTCAAAGATATCCCTTGCGGAATGCCCTGTTGCCAGTATCACTGCATTTGCATAAAGGCTATCGCCGGATTGATTGATTATTCCTTTGACAGCATTATTTTCAATAATCAGGTCGGTTACCCTGTTTTCGAATAAGATAATTCCTCCGCAATTTAGGATCTGTTCACGTATAGAAGTAATAATATGAGGTAATTTATTAGTTCCAATATGTGGATGGGCTTCATATAATATATTTTCATCAGCACCAAATTGAAAAAATAAATTCAATATACGATTGATATTGCCTCTTTTATTACTTCGGGTATAGAGTTTTCCATCACTGTAAGTTCCTGCACCCCCTTCTCCGAAACAGTAATTACTGTCAGGGTTAATCAGCCCTTCTTTATTCAGAAGGGCAAGGTCCCTTCTTCTGGCCCTTACATCTTTTCCTCTTTCCAGGAGGATGGGTTGAATACCCAGTTCCAGTAATTTAAGTGCTGCAAATAATCCTGCAGGCCCTGCGCCAATAATGATTACTTTTTTGGCGGATTGAATTAATGGCTTAAATAATACTGGAGTAATAACTTTTTTAAAAAATGGTTCATTAATAAAGGCATTTACCTTAAGATTTACCCAAACCTGTTGCCTGCTCCTGGCATCAACAGATTGGTGTAAACGGGTATACCCTGATACAGCAGTTTCAGGAATACCTGCAGCAGATGCAATGTGTTTTTTTATAATAGTTTCAGTAACAGCTTCAGCAGGTTTCAGTTTTAATGTAAATTCCTTTTGCATGAATAAAGCAGTTCTGATATTTAGAATGGCAGATCATCCACTGCATCCATTGGAGGTGCATCCGGAACAAAATTAGGTGGTGCGTCATTCCCACCCTCTGCCCCCAGTTTCAGTGTCTCAATTCTCCAGGCGTCCAGGTTAGTAATATAGTTTTCTTTTCCTTCTTTTACCCATTTGGTTCCCTTGATATTAAACATCACTTTTACATCATCGCCCAGATTAAATCTGTCTGGCATTGCAGTCTTATCCTGTACACACTGAAACTTAACATAATTGGTAATGGTTCTGCCATTAATATCTTCAGATTTTTCAATAACAAACTCTCTTGTTTTAAAAGTTTCCGTTCGTTGAACTATATTAAATTTTGCCACCAGTTTTCCGGTAATCTCGTAACTCATGTTTTTATATTATCCGGCAAAAATAGCTTTTTCAATTTCTAAATCCGTATAAAAAATCTTTAGTGTTACATTCAATTTAGTTGTAATTTCCATTTCCAGCCGGCACCGTATGAGAAAACAATTACTTCTATATTTTATGCTTTGTTTTTATTATAATATTTTATCCGCACAGAATATTCTGATTAATTACAGGAATTATGCTATTGAAGCAGGTAAAATAACAGATACTACCTTAGTACAGATGCTTTTACCCTATAAAGACAGTCTGCAGAAACAAATGAAGCAGGTAGTGGGTTTCTCATTGCAGGGTATGTATAAAAAACAACCGGAAAGCGGATTGGGTAATTTTTTAGCAGATTGTATGAAATATATGGCAGCAAAAAAATTTGAACAAAAAGTGGATGCAGCTTTTGTAAATTATGGTGGTTTCCGGCATTTTGTACCAAAAGGTGAAATTACTATCGGAACACTTGTTGATATAATTCCTTTTGATAATCAGATAGTGTTACAGGAGATAAGCGGAAAACAGTTGCAGGAATTATTAAATATAATAGCGGAAAAAGGGGGATGGCCTGTAAGTGGAATAGAAATGCACATCCAGCAAAAAAAAGCAGTCCAGATAAAAGTGAATCATGATCCGCTGGATGAAAATAAATTGTACAGGATTGCCTGTACTGATTACATAGCGAACGGGGGGGATGGTTGCAGGATATTGCAGGGTGTTTCGGTTCAAAACTCAGGTTATTTATTTCTGGATGCGTTGAAGGAATATTGTTTATTGCAAACCGGACTTTACAGGCCAATAGATGGCAGAACTGAAAACCGTGTGGTGTATGACAATTAACAGAAGAAAATTTATTAGAAATTCATTGCTGGCAGGTGGTAGCCTGACTATGGGGGGGCTTTTGCCATCCATAATAAACGCGGCCGAGCGGACAGATAACCTAACCATATTGCATACCAGTGATTTGCATAGCAGACTGGAGTCATTTCCTGCTGATGCAGGTAAATTTGCAGGTATGGGCGGTATTGAAGCCATTTCTGCAATCATTAAGAAAATAAGAAATGAAACAGAACATGTTTTATTGCTGGATGCAGGGGATATTTTTCAGTCTGGTACCTATTTTAGCCTGTTTAAAGGAGAGCCGGAAATCAAAGCCATGAGCCTGATGGGTTATGATGCTGTAACGATAGGAAATCATGATTTTGATGGGGGAATAGAAAATTTTGCAACTCAATTAAATCATGCTAACTTTCCAATAATAATATCCAATTATGATTTTGCTGGCACACCGATGATGAACAAATATCTTCCGTTTAAAGTATTTCAAAAAGGTAAGATGAAAATTGGAGTTTTGGGAGTTGGGATTGAATTAAATGGGTTGATTCCTGATAACATATCTGGTGCTATAATTTATAATGATCCTCTTGAAAAAGCGAATGAAATTGCATATGTTTTAAAACAACAGGGTTGCGATATGATTATATGTTTGTCTCATTTAGGCGATAAATATGATAATAACAAAGTTAGTGATGAAATACTGGCAAAGGAATGTTATGACATAGACTTAATTATTGGTGGCCACACACATCGTTTTTTTATGGAACCAAGGGTTTATCGTAACAAAAAAGGGAATGATACTGTAGTAAATCAGGCAGGATGGGGAGGGTTACAATTAGGGAGGTTGGATTATTCATTTGCGCGAACGGGAAAAAAAAATTTGTTAAAGTCTCATACTGTTTTAATAGGGAAAAAAACAATGGAATAAAATATTTTTTTTCAACATAAAGTATACATATTTGCAGTCCTACTTTATTTATTTTGAAACAGTAAGGTGCATTTACGAAATAAAGTAGCAGGAACCAAACATTTCTTAATCTCTTTTATAAAATATTGATTTTTCTATGTCAAAGAACGCGGAACAAGTATGGGATAGCTGCCTGAAAATTATTAAGGATATAGTAGAATGGCAACATTTTAAAACATGGTTTGAGCCTATTAAACCTGTAGATTTAAAAACTAATGTTTTAATGATACAGGTGCCTAGCCAGTTTTTTTATGAATACCTGGAAGAGCATTATGTAAATTTGCTTGCAAAAACCCTGAAGCGTGAGTTGGGCAAAGAAGCCAGGCTGGAATACCGGATTATGGTAGATAGCGGTAATGGTAAAAATGGCAGTATGGATTTGCCGGGAGGTGGTATGAAAACCTTCAGCAATAACGAAATGAATTTTCCATTGGTTATAGATAATCCCGTTAAAAACCCATTTGTAATTCCAGGGTTAAAAAAAATGCAGATAGACCCTCAGTTAAATCCCATTTATACTTTTGAAGCCTTTATTGAAGGTGATTGTAACCGTGTAGCCAGAAGGGCAGGTAAAACCGTTGCAGAAAAACCAGGTGCTAATTCATTTAACCCATTAGTAGTATATGGTGGAGTTGGTTTGGGTAAAACACATCTGGCACAGGCAATTGGGAATGAGGTAAAAAGATTGCATCCTAATAAAGTGGTTTTATATGTGAGCAGTGAAAAATTTATCAATCAGTTTCAGGATCATAGCCGTAATAATGCAATTAATGATTTTATTCATTTTTATCAGCTGATTGATGTACTGATTATTGATGATGTTCAATTTTTTGCAAGGGCTGAAAAATCTCAGGATGCTTTTTTTGCCATCTTTAATCATTTACACCAGAGCGGGAAACAACTGGTACTTTCTTCAGACAAGCCCCCAAAAGACCTGGATGGCATGCAGGAAAGATTATTAAGCCGTTTCAGATGGGGATTGAGTGCTGATCTTCAGTTACCGGATTATGAAACCAGGATTGAAATACTGGAACGTAAAATGAAGAATGATGGGCTGGATATGAGTAAAGAAGTAGTAAAGTATGTAGCCTATAATATTAATACCAATGTACGTGAACTGGAAGGTGCATTGATTTCTTTACTGGCACAATCATCTTTGAATAAAAAGGAAATTGATCTGGAACTGGCCAAGAAAGTACTGCGGAACTTTGTAAAAACAAGCAGTAAGGAAATTACCATTGATGCCATTCAGAAAATGGTATGTGAATATTTTGCAGTACCCTACGAAAAGTTATTGCATAAAACACGAAAAAGAGAAATTGTGCAGGCAAGGCAGATTACCATGTACCTGGCTAAAGCCTTTACAAAAAATTCTCTCAAAACAATTGGTGAACATTTTGGTGGTAGAGATCACACCACGGTCATACATTCTTGTCAGACTGTAAAAGATTTAATGGATACAGATTCTATATTCCGTGAAAATGTGATGGAGCTAACACAGAAAGTGCAACTGGCTGCCATGTAATATTTTTTGGCCCAATATTTAAAACCTGATTTCTGCTAAGAAAAAATATTTTTTAGAAATCAGGTTTTCTTTTAGGAAGTTATTGCCTGAGTCCCTATTTTTGCAACCCCTTACGAAAAGGGAATCGCACAAAGGTGAGGTGGGTGAGTGGCTCAAACCAGTAGTTTGCTAAACTGCCGTACGGGTTAAACTGTACCGAGGGTTCGAATCCCTCCCTCACCGCGAATAGATTTAAACAAACCTCGGGAAGTAGCGCAGGCCGGTAGCGCACCTGGTTTGGGACCAGGTGGTCGCAGGTTCGAATCCTGTCTTCCCGACTGAAAGCTTTGCAGATTTTCTGCAAGGCTTTCTTAGTTAAAGGAATCATGGGTTCCTATATTTGATACCGTAATTTCATCCTATGGGGCAAAAAGGAAAAATATGTTTGATTGGAGTAGGTAATATTCTACGTTGTGATGATGGAATCGGAGCCTATATCTGTAATCAAATTGAAAATCTCGAAATACCTGGAGTGGATTGTTTAATGGTGCAGCAATTACAGGTTGAATTGGTTGAAGATCTCCTGGATTATCAGTTGGTTATTATTGCAGACGCATCTATGAGCGATTCTGAAGTGGATTTAAGCCCTTTAAGCCAGTTAGAGCCAGGAATGGCTTCTTCTCACCAGATAGACGCTGGAATGTTATTTTCTGTTGCAAAAAACATCTATCAGAAAGAATTGGATATTTATATCTGTGCAGTAAGGGGAGATGATTTTTCTATTGGTGATACTATAACAACCGCTGCACTGGCCAGGGCCATTACAGCGGTTGAGTTAATCAGGAATTTTATAGCATCTGCCTGTTAGTTAATAAGAACGCTGAAAAGTTTTAAGCAAATTTCCATTCCTGTCTTTCATTTCAATTACCATGGGCATTTTACCAATTGCATGGGTAGAACAGGACAGGCAGGGGTCATAACAACGGATCGTACTTTCAACTCTGTTAATCATTCCTTCTTTAATATCTGTTCCTTTAATGTATTGTTTAGCTACTTCCAGTACCGAACGGTTCATGGAAGGATTATTTTGACCGGTGGCAATCAGCAGGTTTACTTTTGTGAGTTTTCCGGTATCATCTGTGATATAATGATGGAATAAAGTTCCTCTTGGTGCTTCAGAGCATCCAATACCAACCGGGTTATTCCACCTGCCCAGGGTTTGTATCTTATCTGAAGTTATTTCCGGGTCATTTAAAATAATTTCTGCTTCTTCCACACTGCCCAAAGCTTCAATTAAACGGGTATAATGAAAATAGAATGTACCATGTACCGGTTTGCCGGAATTGATGGATTTAAAGTTTTCAAATTCTTTCTGTGCTTCCGGAGTTTTCATTTTAGAAGCTACATTTAACCTGGCAAGTGGCCCTACCCGGTAGAAACCTTTATCAAAACCAAAGGGTTTGTAATAAGGATATTTTAAATAGGACCATTCCACAGACCTTTCTGCAATTACATCCAGGTATTTAGCCGGATTAAGCTGGTCTTCCAGAATTGTTCCATCTGTATCTATAAACCTCAGGTTTCCATCATAAATTTCATGTTCACCATTTGGGCCTACCAGGCCTAAATAAAGGGTGGGTGAAATCGCAAAACTTTCCACCATTTCCCTGTTCTCATCCATAAATTTTTTAATGATATCCAGTCCCAGTTTTACCGTCTTCTTAGCTTCCGGAATCCAGGCCAGTAATGCCAGCCTGTTTTCTTCAGTTAAGGGATATGCCATACCACCAGGAGCAATACCACTGATATGAATTTTTTTACCGGTAATTCTTTCACTGATTTCCTGCCCGAATTTTCTTAATCTGATTCCGGATACCGCAATCTCTTTATGATTTTCTGCCAGTCCGATAATATTTCTTTTTACCGGATCACTATCATAACCCAATAAAAAATCAGGAGAGGACAAATGGAAAAAAGAAAGTGCATGTGAAGATATATTTTGTCCAAGGTGAATTAATCTTCTTAACAAATCTCCGGTATAGGTTGGCTGTATACCCTGGATCATTTCACAGGCTTTTACACTGGCAATAGAATGGCTAACCGGGCAAATACCACAGATGCGGGGAGTGATGATTGGCATTTCTGTAAACATTCTTCCTTCACAGAATTTTTCAAAACCCCTGAATTCATTCACATGAAAAAAAGCATCTTCCACATTTCCCTGATCATCCAGCTGCAGGGTAATTTTAGCATGACCTTCAATCCTGGTAACAGGTGATATGAGTATCTTTTTTTTATCGGTGCTATCCATATTTCAATTTTTTAACGTCACTCAGATTAGGTATACGGTCATTTAAAAATTCAAACAACACGTAAAAAATAGTATCGGCATCAGGCGGGCAACCCGGAATTACAAAATCAACATCTATCACTTCCTGCAGCGGAACTACTTTTTCATTCAGTTTCAACAAAGCCGGGTGATTGGGTATCGTTCCTTCTTTGTCATTGCTGATGGCATTTACATAAGCAGTATCCACCACATCTTTAAGGTTAAAATAATTACGCATGCCCGTGATATTAGTCATTACAGCACAATCCCCCAATGCCACTACTGCTTTGGATTGTTTGCGTATATGCAAAATTTCATGAAAGTGTTCATCACTGGTCACAGAGCCTTCCACCAGCGTAATATCCACTTCAGGTAAATCTTTGCCGTCTACAATGGGGCATTTTACAATATCTGCCAGTGCTGCTACATCCAGTATTCTTTCATCAATATCCAATAATGACATATGGCATCCTGAACATCCCCCTAACCAGACTGTTGCAATTTTTTTCTTAGCCATTTTTTATATTTTATAATTTCATTTTTCTTTTTCTTACCAGTTCATTAATCATTTCCGGTTTCTTATCTAACTGGCCCTGAACAATGGCTTTTGGCCATATGGCACCTGTTGGACAGGCATGTACACATTTTCCGCAGGAAGTACAGGTGGTGGATTCTCCCCATGGAGTATTGAAATCAGAAATAATCCTTACCTGATTACCCCTGTTCATCACCCCCCAGTTATAGGCACCTTCCACTTCTGCACAAACCCTTACACAACGCGTACACATGATACAACGGTTATGATCCAGTACATACCAGGGGTGTGAAGTGTCCACATCGCACTGAGGGAACAAATAAGGATAACGGATATGGTCTAATTCCACCTTATACCCTAATTGCTGCAATTCGCACTTGCCATTAGCAACACATACAGAGCAAACATGATTTCTTTCTGCAAAAAATAATTCAGTAGTGATCCGCTGATATTTTTTAAGCTTTTCTGTTTGCGTAAATATGATCATATTATCAGCCACCCTTGTGGTACAGGCCGGTAAGAGTTTATTGATGCCTTCAATTTCAACCAGGCATAAGCGGCAGGCACCAACATCAGTAACACAATCCAGGTGACACATGGTGATGATTTCAATATCCAAACTTCTGCATGCTTCTAAAATGGATAAATTCATTTCCACTTCGTAGGGCTTATCATTAATAGTAACGTGTATCTTGTTCATGCCGGAGATTTTTTAAGCCTTATTAATTTTTTCTTCGTATTCGTGCTGAAAGTACCTAAGTGTACTCAGTAATGGATTTGGTGCGGATGCCCCTAAACCACATAGGCTGGTTTCCTTAACATAAACAGCCAGTTCTTTCAGTCTGTCGATATCCTTCTGGGTGCCTTTGCCATCATATACCTTCTGAATCAGGTCGTGCATCATTTTAGTACCCACCCTGCAGGGTACACATTTACCGCAGCTTTCATCCATACAGAATTCCATAAAGAAACGGGCCACATCCACCATATCAGTTCCTTTATCCATTACTATTAAACCACCCGAACCCATGATGGAACCTAAGCTGGACAAAGATTCATAGTCTAATTTAACATCCAGGTGCTCTGCAGGAATACAACCGCCGGAAGGACCACCTGTCTGAGCAGCTTTAAATTCCCCGTCATTGGGTATGCCACCACCAATATCAAAAACAATTTCCCTTAAACTGGTACCCATGGGCACTTCAATCAAACCTGAGTATTTTATTTTTCCAGCCAGAGCAAATACTTTTGTACCGGCACTTTTAGCTGTTCCGGTTTCACTGAACCATTCGCCACCTTTAATAATGATTTGTGCAATATTGGCATAGGTTTCCACATTATTAATTAAGGTAGGTTTGCCCCATAAACCTGATTCTGCCGGAAAAGGCGGCCTGGGCCTTGGTGTACCTCTTTTACCTTCAATAGATGCTATCAGGGCTGTTTCTTCTCCGCAAACAAATGCACCAGCCCCGATTCTTATTTCCACATCAAAAGAGAATTCAGTACCCAAAATATTTTTCCCCAATAATCCTTTTTGACGGGCTTGTTTAAGTGCAATTTCAAATCTTTTGATGGCCATTCTGTATTCACCGCGTATGTAAGCATAACCCTTATTGGCATTTATGGCATATCCGGCAATCATCATTCCTTCCAGTACAGAATGCGGATTACCTTCCAGCACACTTCTGTTCATAAAGGCACCAGGGTCACCTTCATCACCATTACAGATTACATATTTTTGGTTATTTACATATTTATATACGGTTTCCCATTTTAAACCTGTTGGATAGCCGGCACCACCTCTTCCCCTCAGCCTGCTTTGTTTTATTTCGGCAATCACCTCTTCAGGGCTCATTAAAAACAGTGCTTTGTCCAATGCTTTATACCCGTCATGTGCCATATAATCCTCAATACTTTCCGGATTTATATTGCCGCAATCCTTTAAAATAATTTTAGTTTGTTTCTTAAAAAATGGGTCTTCAGCTGAATTAAGAAAGGGTTCAGGCCTGGTATCTGCAAATAATAAAAATTCTCTTAAGGGTTCCTTGTCTATAAACTGCCCCTGTACTACTTTTTTAATGATTTCACAATCAATTTTCTGGTACATAGTATTATCAGGCATTACTTTCACCAGTGGACCCTGTGTACATAGACCCATACAACCAGACAAACTTGCTTCCACTTCATTTTCCAGTCCTTTTTCAATGATTACTTCTTTCAATGCTTTTAATACAGCTTCTGAATCGGAAGCCAGACAACTGGTTCCGCAACAAACAAATATCCTGTGTTTATATTTTTTATTTTTTTCTTTTGCAGCTGCTATTAAAGAAGTGAGTTCTTGCCTGTTCATGATACTAATAGTTTTGCTTGTAGAGTAGAAGTAATATTTTCCGGTTTAACTTTTGCCTGTACTTCATCGTCAATGACAACAGCGGGTGCCAGTCCGCATGCCCCAATACACCTTGCCACGGAAACACCCAGTTTACCATCAGCGGAAACTTCACCTGCTTTCAGATGAAAGTCTTTTTCTATTTCATTTAATATTTGCTGGGCTCCTTTTACATAGCAGGCAGTTCCTGTGCAAACCAGACAGGTATGTTCTCCTTTTGATTTGAGCGAAAAGAAATGATAGAAAGTAACTGTAGAAAATACAATGGATGGTGGAAGCTTCAATTCCTTACTAATATACTGTAGTACATTCAGGGGCAAATAACCATATGCATTCTGTGCGGTATGCAATACTTCAATTAAAGAATCGGGCTTGTAATTTTCTTTTTTTATCTTAGTAGCAATCAACTTTACCCGAGGATCTGATTTTGGCAGTTCAACAGTAGAATGAGATGTAACATTTTTCATGAAACCTCCTGTTAATATAGCAAAAGTTAGTAATTAGAATAAGCGCCAGTGAAACAGTTCATGAACGCTTCATTCAATAAATCAAAGCTATTAACACCCTACAAGTTTTGTTATGATATTCGTCAGTTAAAAAAAAATCTTTATCGTTTAAACTTTAAAGTATTGCTGTTCAATACTATATTCTTACGTTGTATTCAATAATGACTAAATCTGGTTGTGTAATTAATTTTCAAATATGGCAGAACAGTAATAAATTAGCAGGTTTCCAAAATTTAAAATATTCCTGCATGAAAAAAATTGTATTGCTTTTGCCTGCTTTTTTTTGTTTAACCTTTCTCCATTCACAAAAAAAGGCCTATCCTTTTATTACAGCTGATAGCACTGATTTGCGTTTAAGCCCATCCGGATCCCTGAATTTCACAGCTTTTGGGCAGCCTTTAGAAACACAGCCCTGTATTTTTATTGATACCATGAAAACCTTTCAGACTGTTGTGGGAATTGGTGGTGCCCTGACAGATGCTGCTGCGGAAACCTTTGCTAAAATGTCAGCAGCCGACCAGCAAAAACTGCTGGATGCTTATTATAATAAGGAAACAGGTATTGGCTATTCTTTGGGCCGTACCCATATTAACAGTTGTGATTTTTCCTCCCATATGTATACCTATGTGGCAGATAATGATACTGCTTTAAAAACATTTAACCTGAAACCTGAAATGGAATTCAGGATTCCATTTATTAAAAAAGTAATTGCTGCTGCAGGTGGTAAATTAACATTATTTGTGAGTCCATGGAGCCCGCCAGCCTGGATGAAAACCAATAATGATGTATTGCATGGCGGTAAATTAAAACCAGAATTCGGCCAGTCCTGGGCTAATTATTATGTAAAATATATTAAAGCATATGAAGCTTTAAGCATTCCGGTTTGGGGTTTAACAGTACAAAATGAACCCATGGCTACCCAGACCTGGGAATCCTGTGTTTATTCTGCTGAAGATGAAGCCGCTTTTATTAAAAAATACTTAGGCCCCACGCTTGTAAACAGTGGGTTGGGTAATAAAAAATTAATGGCATGGGATCATAACAGGGATTTGGTTTACCAGCAGGCATCTACAATTTTAAGTGATAAAGCTGCTACCAAATATGTATGGGGGATTGCGTTTCACTGGTATGAAAACTGGACGGGCGACCATATGTTTGATAATGTAAGAAAAGTTAAGGAAGCTTTTCCAGCTACCAATGTTATGCTGACTGAAGCCTGTTTATACCCCTACAGCTGGGATCAAAGGGCTGATTGGAAATGGGGTGAAGTATATGGTAAGAACATGATCAATGATTTTAATAATGGTGCCGTGGGTTGGACAGACTGGAATGTGTTGCTGGATGAAACCGGTGGACCTAATCATGTAAGTAATTTTTGTTTTGCCCCTGTATTATATAATACCCAGACACATCAGTTATTTTTTATGAACAGCTTTTATTATATCGGCCATTTTTCAAAGTTTGTGAAGCCTGGTGCTAAAAGAATCATTACTTCCAGTAGCAGGGCCCAGTTATTAACCACTGGCTTTAAAAATACAGACGGTAAATATGCTGTTATTGTGATGAATACCTCCTCAGAAAAAATTGGTTTTCATTTATGGATTCAGGGTAATGCAGCTGCCGCAACAGCATTGCCACATTCTATTGCTACTTATATAATACAATAGACCGAAATTAAACTTTTAAAAGCCAGGCTTTCAATAAGCCTGGCTTTTTTATTAAAAAACTAATTTGAAAGTACAATCTCATAGGTTGTTAGTTTAAGATACCTGTATACAGATCACAAAAAGGCAATATTAGTTATTCCTCCTGTATTAACTTTATGGTGTAGTAGTATTATTCCGAAATCGATTGCGCAAATAAAAACCAGTCAACAGTTCACTATCTTCATTATCGTTGTAATCTTGCTGTTGGAATGTTTTATTTGAAACCTATTGTATCATTTGAAATTAATTGTAAGGCTGAAAGTTTTTGATAAATACCAGTTATATGAAAAAATTCCTTGATGAAGATTTTTTACTGAGCAATGAAACTGCACGCATCCTGTATCACGATTATGCAAAACAGATGCCCATTATTGATTACCATTGTCATTTACCCCAACAACAGATTGCAGAAAATAAAAATTTCGAAAATCTTACACAGGCCTGGTTATATGGTGACCATTATAAATGGAGGGCTATGCGGGCAAATGGGGTAGATGAACAATTCTGCACAGGTAGTGCTTCAGATGCAGCCAAATTTCAACAATGGGCGGCCACTGTTCCTTATACCCTTCGTAATCCTTTATACCATTGGACACATCTGGAACTGCAGCGCTATTTTGATGTGCATGATATTTTAAACCCAAATTCAGCTACTGCCATTTATAATGCCTGTTCCGAAAAAATGCGGTCACCGGAATACAGCACCAAAAATTTAATCCGTAAAATGAATGTAGCCACCATCTGCACTACAGATGATCCAGCAGATGACCTGGCCTACCATCTTCAATTAAAAAATGATGGGTTTGAAGTGCCTGTATTACCTGCTTTCCGCCCGGATAATGCAATGGAAGTAAGCAATGCATCCCGGTTTAATGCCTATGTAGGGAAACTGGAGAAAATATCCGATACCGTTATATCTACCTATCAAGATTTTCTGGATGTTTTAAAAAAACGCCATGATTTTTTTGCTGCAATGGGTTGTTCTGTAAGTGACCATGGATTAGAACAATTGTATGCGGAAGATTTTACTGAAACTGAAATAGCACAGCTTTTCTTAACAATTAGGTCGGGCAAGGAATTGAATGAGCAGGAACAAATAAAATTCAAATCTGCCATGCTGCTATATTTTGCTGAGCTGGATTGGGAGAAGGGATGGATACAACAATTTCATCTGGGAGCCCTGCGCAATAACAATACCAGGAGGTTAAGGGATTTAGGCCCCGATACAGGTTGGGATTCTATTGGTGATTTCAGTCAGGGAAGGGCTTTATCTGCATTCCTGGGCAGACTGGATGATCAGAACAAACTGGCAAAAACCATTTTGTATAATCTTAATCCGGCTGATAATGAACTGTTCGCTACTATGGCTGGTAATTTTAATGATGGTAGTATTAAAGGTAAAATACAGTTTGGCTCAGGATGGTGGTTTTTGGACCAGAAAGACGGTATGACCAAACAGCTGAATGCTTTATCCAATATGGGGTTAATCAGCCGTTTTGTTGGTATGCTCACAGACAGCCGTAGTTTTCTGTCCTATCCGCGCCATGAATATTTCAGACGAATTGTTTGTAATCTTTTTGGTACAGAAATAGAAAATGGAGAAATGCCGGCCGACCTGCCCTGGGTTGGTAAAATTATACAGGATATCAGTTATAAGAATGCCAGGGAGTATTTTAACTGGACAAACCTGAAAGAAAAATAGTACTGTTATACATAAAATTTTAATTAAAAGCCTGAACAATAATTCAGGCTTTTTTATTTCTTTTATCCCACCACTGCTGAAATGCTATAGAGCACAACAGGGTGAGCAGGGCAGCAATCATTCCTCCGGCCACATCTGTGGGGAAATGCTGTGCCAGGTATATTCTGGAATACCCTACCAGTAAGGCATACGTAAACCCTACCGGTATCAGCCATTTTTTTTGTATCAGTAAACTGCCTATTAAAAACACAGTAAACGCTGTAGTGGTATGCCCGGAAGGAAAACTGCCGATGGAATGCACTTCCACACCAGGTACAGTATGTACCAGCTTGAAATCAGGTACCCCTTTTAATGGCCTGGGTTCATCCGGCATCAACAAGTCTTTAAACAAGTGGGTAAACAGGGTGGAAAATACAAAGCCACCTATCAGTAAGGGAATATATTTTTTGCAGTAAATAATAAACAAAACCAGTAAAGGAATAAATACAGATCCATCCCCCAGATTGGTCCAGTATTCAAAAAAGAAATCAGCCTGCCGGCCCAGGTCTCTGTTCAGCCATAAAAATAAAGGAACTTTACCTTGTATAGCCACCAGCAGAAAAAGAAGGATAGCTGTTAAAAAAGTCAGGATTGCTGCTTTTTTGAATGTATTAAAATGAAGGCTTTGCATAGGTGTAAAAATAAGTATTTTAAATACAAAAGAGGTTGCCCCGATCTGATGAGACAACCCCTTTGTACACTAAAAACAAATAAATTTACTAAATAATACCTGCTAATTCCAGGCTTCTTTTTTTAAGGTGTACTATATCAATATTCTCTATAATCGGATCCGGAAATAAGATCAGTGAGGTATTGTGTTCTTTCCACCAGTTGCTTTCTGTCAGTTCTTTTACGTGTAACACACCTGCCAGGTATTTTCTTTCTTCACCGGCATGCCATTCATCAATCCACTCAAATTTCTCCCTGGGTATATATTTCCAGTCCTCAAAGCTTACATAAATCTTCAGGTAAAATTCATTGCTGAGCTGATGGGGTTGATGATGGTACAGTTTTTTATACTCATAGCGGTACCCATAACGCAAAGCAGCGATATCACTTAATACTGCAGATGCAGTAGGGAAACTACCGGCCCCTTTTCCATAGAAAAACTGTTTGTCGGCAAAACCGCTTTCTATTACTACACCGTTGTATTCGTTTCTAACAAAAGCCAGCGGATCATCGTGTTTTACAAACTGGGGTAACACAAAAGCGGCCACTTTACCATCTTTCAGTTTCTTGGCCTGGGCAACCAGTTTAATTTCATAATGTTTTTCTTTGGCAACAATGGCATCACTTAACTGAATGCTCTGTATACCATTGAATAAAATATTAGAGGGATGTTCTACTATACCATAGGCATGGTTTAATAAAATACTCCATTTATTTACAGCATCATATCCTTCCACATCCAGTTTGGGATTGCTTTCTGCAAAACCCAATTGCTGTGCCAGTAATAAAGCCTCATTAAAAGGCAGGTTCTCTTCAAATATCTTGGTCAGGATAAAATTAGTTGAACCATTTACAATGGCTTTAATAGCATGCAACAGGTCATTGTCATAATATTCTTCCAGGTTTCTGATTACCGGTATAGACGCACAGGCTGCACTTTCGCATAAAAATGGCTGTTCTGTATCCAACTGTAATTGTAATATTTCCGGTAAATGTTCTGCAATCATTTTTTTACTGGCACTCACCACTGCTTTGCCCTGTTTTAAGGCAATGGATACAATTTCAAATGCTGCATCTGAATCATCAATCACTTCAACAATTACATTGATATTTTCATCATACAACAGTTCATCCCTTTGTGTGGTAAATAAAGCAGCCGGTGCATTTCTTGCTTTTCCCGGGTGTTTAATACAGACTTTTACAATCTGTGCTTTTAAGGAAGGTGTTTGCTGCAGCACTTTGTACAAGCCTTCTCCCACTACGCCAAATCCGAATAAGCCGATATTTAATTGTTTATGCGTTTCCATGAATTTTATTTTTCTGTTTTTTGAATATATAATCTTAGTTAGCCTGACTGGTTTCCAAAACAGCTTTTTTATGCGGGTGCAGGTGACTGATAGAAGCAAATGTATTTTCCAGGTCGCTGATTAAATCTTCCACTTCTTCAATACCCACACTCAGGCGGATCAGGCTGTCTGAAACACCAGCTGCTTTTCTTTTTTCTGAGGGTATGGATTTATGGGTCATATTAGCCGGATGGCTGATCAGGCTTTTAACACCTCCCAGGCTTTCTGCTAACTTAAATATTTTTGTAGAAGATACAAATACTTCAGCCAACTTAAGTTCATCTGTTTTAAGGGAAAAAGAAACTATACCCCCAAAACCTTTGGATTGTTTTTTTGCAATAGCATGATTAGGGTGCGATGGCAATCCCGGATAAAATACTTTATCCACTGCAGGATGGTTCTCCAGGTATTCTGCAATAGCCTGGGCGTTAATACCGTGTTGCTTTAAACGCAGGTACAGGGTTTCCAAACCACGGATAATCAACCAGCTGTCAAATGGTGCCAGTACCGCACCACAGGCATTCTGAAAGAATTTGATCCTTGCACCCAGGGTTGCATCTTTAGCTACAACAATACCGGCAATCACATCACTGTGCCCGCCCAGGTATTTGGTAGCACTGTGTACTACCAGATCGGCCCCCAGTAACAAAGGTTGTTGTAAAGCAGGAGAGGCAAAAGTATTGTCCACACAAAGCAGGCAATGGTTGGCTTTAGCTATTTTAGCAATGGCTGCTATATCAGCAATTTTTAAAGTAGGGTTGGTAGGTGTTTCAATCCAGATCAGTTTGGTTTTATCAGTAATAGCATTAAACACATTTTCCGGATTGCTGAAATCCACAAATTTTATACTGATGCCATACTGTTCATATACCTGTGTAAATAAGCGGTAAGCACCACCATAAATATCATCCACAGCTATCACTTCATCCCCGCTTTTTAACAGTTTCACCACAGCATCTATCGCAGCCAGGCCACTGGCAAATGCAGCCCCTGTTGCACCATGTTCCAGTTCTGCAATAATTTTTTCCAAAGTAGCCCGGGTAGGGTTATTGGTTCTAGAATAATCAAACCCTTTGTTTACTCCAGGTGCTTCCTGCACAAAGGTGGAAGTCTGGTAAATAGGTACAGCCAAAGCACCGGTTAATGGATCAATGGGAATACTGTGTAATAATTGTGTTGCGTTGCTCATCGGTTTCAATTTTAAAATGTTGATTCTTCGTTCTGAAACTTAACAGACAGGCTTACCGGTGAGCATAAAAAAAGCTCATCCGGTAAGTCAGATGAGCTTGAAATATTTATAGCGATGCAATCGCAATGTATCAAACTTTACTCTGACTTATCTCTGTTATGCATTAACATAACTGGAGTTTGCACCTTCTCCTGAATGAGTAAATCAGGAGGGTTGCAAAGGCTTCATCGGGCCAATCCCTCTGCCTTTCTTGATAAGTTTCACTAAAAGAACTGCTGCAAATGTATAACTCAAATCTCCAAATCTCCAAATATTTTTTTAATTTTTATTAAAATGTGTGCTGAAACGCTTATCTGTAAAGGGTTTCTTGGGGTATTACAAATTGAATGAAGTATAGTTTGTTGGTAGACTATAAAAGGATACCCTGCTTTTTTTATTATTGTTAGTGGCTTTTCAGTACAGTTTGTTACTGGATTTTATTAGTAAATAAAACCATTGGTCAGTCCCCAACTTTTTTCCTTGCAGCTTGTTCTTATCTTTACGAAATAACTATGGCAAAGCAGACAAAAAAAGCAGTTAAGGTTCAGGAAACAGTGATTCAGAAGGAAGAATCTGCTGCAAAACCTATTAAAAAAGCAGCAGTGGTGAATACTGTAACAACAATATGGAAGGGCGAAAATGAAACCATTGAAGTATTTGGTGCCAGGGAGCATAACCTGAAAAACATAGATATTTCCATTCCTAAAAACAAACTCGTGGTCTTTACCGGTGTAAGTGGCAGCGGTAAATCTTCTCTGGCTTTTGATACCATTTATAACGAAGGGCAACGCAGGTATATGGAAAGTTTCAGTGCCTATGCCCGTCAGTTTATGGGTGATATGGAAAGGCCCGATGTAGATAAAATTACCGGCCTTTCTCCGGTTATTTCCATAGAACAGAAAACCACCAATAAAAACCCGCGCTCTACAGTGGGTACCGTTACCGAAGTCTATGATTTTGTGCGTTTATTGTTTGCCAGAATTGGAGAAGCTTATAGTTACAATACGGGCAAAAAAATGATGAAGTTTAGTGAGGAGGAAATTGTAGAGAATATTTTTCAGAAATACAGTAAACAGAAAATCTCCTTACTGGCTCCCATTGTCAGGGGGAGAAAGGGGCATTACCGCGAATTGTTTGAAGATATCCGGAAAAAAGGGTTTGTTAAAGTAAGGGTGGATGGGGAAGTAAAAGATATTACAGCCCGGATGCAGGTGGACCGATATAAAATTCATGATATAGAAGTGGTGATCGACAGGATGGCCGTGACTCCTGATATGAAAGTGAGGCTTTCCCAAAGTGTTCAGCAAAGCCTGAAAATGGGGAAGGACCTGATGTTTTTGTTACTGAATGAGAGTGATACAGTGATACAGTATTCCAAACAGCTGATGTGTGTGGATACCGGTATTTCCTACGAAGAACCCAGCCCGAATGCTTTTTCCTTTAATTCGCCATATGGGGCTTGTCCTGTTTGTAAGGGATTGGGTAATGTATATACCGTTCATATGGAATCGGTGATTCCGGATCCAAGCAAAACCATTAATGAGGGTGGTATTGCCCCCCTGGGTGAGGAAAGGGAAGCTTCTGTATTTAAACAGGTGCAGCAATTGTCCCGCAAATATAAATTCAGCCTGGATAAACCAATTGGTGAATTGCCAGAAAAAGCACTGAATATCCTGCTCTACGGTAAGGAAACAAAAGGGGAAGCGGATGGACTGGATGTGATAGTGGATAGTGGCGAAACCCTGGGCGATTTTTATGAAAAGGAATATGAAGGGGTAATTAACATGATTAAAAGATGGTTTGGGGCTGCCAATACCACCGAAGCTATGCGTGCATGGGTGGAAAAATATATGGCTTTATCAGAATGCCCCTCCTGCCATGGTGCCCGCTTAAAAAAAGAAAGCCTCTGGTTTAAAATAGATGAAAAAAATATTGCGGAACTGAGTAGTATGAACCTGGATAAGCTGATGGCCTGGTTTGAAGGGTTGGAAAAAAGGTTAAATACCAAGCAAAATGCCATAGCAAAAGATATTTTAAAAGAGATCAGGGAACGTATCAGGTTCTTACTGGATGTGGGTTTAACCTATTTGTCGCTCAACAGGCCCAGCAAATCCCTAAGTGGTGGAGAGAGCCAGCGTATCCGTCTTGCTACTCAAATTGGTTCTCAGCTACAGGGTATTACCTATATTCTGGATGAACCAAGTATTGGTTTGCATCAGCGTGACAATCACCGTTTAATTGATGCGTTGAAAAACCTGAGGGATATTGGTAACAGTGTACTGGTGGTGGAGCATGATAAAGACATTATGCTGGCTTCTGATTATCTGGTAGATATCGGCCCTAAAGCAGGTAAACATGGGGGAGAAATAGTGGCAGCAGGTACCCCGGCAGAAGTGTTATTATCCAATTCAGAAACCGCCAAATATTTAAATGGCATCAATAAAATAGAAATACCTGCGGAAAGAAGAAAAGGAAACGGTAAGTTTCTGGAATTAATAGGCTGTACGGGTAATAACCTTAAAAATGTTGATATTAAACTTCCATTGGGTACATTGATTGTAGTGAGCGGGGTAAGTGGCAGCGGTAAATCTACCCTGATCAATGAAACCTTATTTCCGCTTTTGTCCAGGCATTGCTATAACAGTAAGTTCAGTGCGATGGATTACAAGCGGATAGACGGGTTAGAACATATTGATAAAGTGATTGAAATTGACCAGTCGCCCATTGGCCGCACCCCACGCAGTAATCCGGCTACCTATTGCGGATTCTTTACTGAAATCAGGACTTTATTTGCCTCCGTACCGGAAGCCAAGATCAGGGGGTATAATGCAGGAAGGTTTTCCTTTAATGTAAAGACCGGCCGCTGTGATGTGTGCGAGGGCGGCGGAATGCGGGTAATAGAAATGAATTTCCTGCCCGATGTATATGTTCATTGTGAAAAATGCAATGGCAAAAGATATAACCGTGAAACCCTGGAAATACGATATAAGGGCAAATCTATCAGTGATGTACTGGATATGACGGTAGATGAAGCCTGTGATTTCTTTAATGCGGTACCCTGGCTATACCGGAAGATCAAGGTGTTGCAGGATGTAGGACTGGGGTATATCACCCTGGGCCAGTCTGCCGTAACCCTCAGTGGCGGTGAGGCACAAAGGGTAAAATTATCTACAGAACTGGGTAAAAAAGATACGGGCAAAACCTTTTATATACTGGATGAGCCTACTACGGGACTGCATTTTCAGGATATTAAATTATTAATGACTGTAGTGAGTAAACTGGTGGACCGGGGAAATAGCGTTTTGATTATTGAACACAATATGGATGTAATAAAACTGGCGGATTATATTATTGACCTGGGCCCCGAAGGAGGGGATGGCGGCGGTAAAATACTGTTTGAAGGTACCCCGGAAGCTATGCTCAAAAATAAAACCAGCCATACGGCCAGGTTTTTAAAGGAGGAAATGAAATAGTTTAGGGTTTAATCATTTCAATATGCTCAATATCGTCTTCCAGGTACATTTCACCGCTTTGAACAAAACCTAAAGATTCGTAAAACTTTTTTAAATACAATTGTGCACCTATTTTAATGGGGCCTTTACCAAATAGTTCATAGCATTTTTCAATGGAAACATGCATTAATTCCCTTCCCATTCCTTTTTTCCGGCTTGCCGGTGAGGTAACCACCCTTCCGATGCTCATATAAGGATATACTTTTCCAGGGGCAATCAGCCGGGTAGAAGCTGCCAGATGGTTGCCCTCCCAACCCATTAGATGATAGCTGAACTGGTCTTTATTGTCCTGATCCAGGAAAACACAGTTTTGTTCCACTACAAAAACTTCACTTCTTAAACGGAGTATACTGTATAATTCAACCGGGCTCAGGTCGTTAAACTGCTTTAGTTCCCATGTTAACATAGCGTATCAGTTAGTTTGCTGGTTAGAAAAAGGCAAATTTATCGGCAATCCCGGAATAGATTGGTAAAAACGGCATTAATTTTGCAATTTTGCCGCCATCTTTGTAAAGACAAAGTTTAGAATGGTACTTTATTAGTTAATTTGTTCAACATTGAAAGCTTGCAGAATGCTGCAACAGGATTATAAACCGACTGGTGTGTGGGGATTGGATGTATAAAAAAAATATCATGCAAAAAAGAATTGCGATTATTGGCGCCGGCCCTGCCGGACTAACGGCTGCTTATTTATTGGGAAAAGCTAAACAGGATGTGACTGTTTTTGAAAAAGATCCGCATTATGTAGGGGGTATTTCCCGTACTGAAACCTATAAGGGCTATAGTTTTGATATTGGCGGGCATCGTTTCTTTTCAAAGAGTAAGGAAGTAGAAGATTTCTGGACAGAAATACTGGGCGATGAAATGCTCGAACGCCCGCGTAGCTCCCGTATGTATTATAACAAAAAGTTTTTTGCCTATCCATTGGTGGCTTTTGAAGCCCTGCGCAAGCTGGGCATTATTGAAAGTACCTTATGTGTACTGAGTTATATGCATGCCAAATTGTTTCCCGTTAAAAACCCGGATAACCTGGAAGACTGGGTAAGTAACCAGTTTGGTAAAAGATTATACCGGATCTTTTTTCAAACCTATACCGAAAAAGTATGGGGGATTCCCTGCAAGGAAGTATCGGCAGACTGGGCTGCTCAGCGTATCAAAGGCTTAAGCTTAAGTTCTGCTATCTGGAATGCTTTGTTTAAAGCCAAAGCTACCGGTGGAGATAAAAGTAAAGTGATCAAAACCCTGATTGATAGTTTCCGTTACCCTAAAAAAGGGCCAGGTATGATGTGGGAACGCTGTGTGGAAAAAAGCAAGGCATTGGGCGTACATATTGAAATGAATTCCGGTGTTCAGGAAATTCATTATGCCAATAATAAATGGAGCGTAAAAACTTCAAACGGAAATATTCTGGATGGTTTTGATTTTGTACTTTCTTCTGCTCCTATGCGGGAATTAATTGCTTCCGTGTATCCCCGGTTTCCGGAAAAAGCATATAATGCTTCCCAGCAGTTGAAATACCGTGATTTTATAACTGTG
>Ga0364880_10128_pt1 | contig 47007 bp, 26 predicted proteins | sample ExccelJu500001D3_5_FD_206927 | JGI IMG/M metagenome (GOLD analysis project Ga0364880, IMG submission 206927) | Enriched cells from Trout Bog Lake Hypolimnion, Wisconsin, USA - BchlTB.July30.5000.01.D3 | ecosystem: Environmental > Aquatic > Freshwater > Lake > Hypolimnion/Profundal zone | place... | reverse complement strand
AATATAAAAAAGAACTTGAGAAGGCTATAGGTTTTATCATCATTATTCATCCTTCTCTCATTTCAATTCCTAAGAATATTGACAATAGTGAAGAAAAAATATTTAAACCGATTAATGATTGGGCTGATAACCAAGTTAGTGTTATTGAGTTCTCCAATAGAAATTTCTTATCCAATGAGTTTACCCGGTTTAAGTTGATCCTATTTACTGGAACTATTTTATTATTCATCTTCTTCATTATTGTTTTTTTCTGGACAAATGGGATGCTAAAAAGGACATTGAAGGCAATTACCCTGAGTCTTTCGGACAATTCTCTGGCTCCTTTAAAAAAATTGCTGGAAAAGAAAAATGAATTTGGTGATATTGCCAGAATGATATCCCAATACCATACGCAAAAAGGTGACCTAATTAAGAAAATTGAAGAAAAAGAAAAAGCAGATGAGGAAATCTTAAAACTGTCTATTGCCGTCGAACAAAGTGCTAATATCATCATGATTACTTCGATTGATGGTACTATTGAATATGTCAATAAGCAATTTTCAAAAATTTCCGGATATTCCAAAGAAGAGGTGCTGGGTAAGAACCTCAACATGCTGAAATCAGGATTCTATAATGATGATTTCTATAGAAATCTATGGGAAATTGTCTTCAGTGGAAAGGAATGGAAAGGAGAACTTTACAATTTAAAAAAGAATGGTGAGCATTATTGGACATCTTCAAATATTGCACCAATTAAAAATCAAAATGGGAAAATTAATAGCTTTATTGCAATTGATGAAGATATAACTGAAAAAAAGCAATCCGAAAGTGAATTAACAGAAGCCAAGGAATTTGCTGAAATGATTTACAATGTTTCGCCCAGTGCTATTTTTACAGTTGATGCCAATCAAATTATAACAAGTTGGAATTCCCAGGCAGAAAAAATCACGGGGTTCATGGCCTCCGAAATTATTGGGAAAAGTTGTCATGTATTTGCCGAAAAACCATGTGAAGAAAAATGTGGATTATATGATTATTCTATCTTAAAACCAATCCATGCAAAAGAATGCACCATCATTGATAAATTAGGAAAGCAACTTTTCATTTCAAAAAATGTTGATCTTTTAAGAAACAGAAACGGGCAATTAATTGGAGGCATTGAAAGTTTTGAAAATATTACTGAACGAAAAAAGGCAGAACTGGCCCTGAAGAATAGTGAGCAACGATATTCTTCTTTGGTTAATGAAATGCCAGATATGATGCTCATACATAAGGATGGAAAAATCCTTTTTGTCAATGAAGCGACTTTAAGTGTTTTACGACTACCTCTTAATGAAGTTATTGGTTCATCAATTTTGGATTATGTTATTCCTGAATATGTACCCATTGTATTAAATACAATACGAGACAGGAAAGAATCAAAGGGACAAATGAATGAGTATGAAATAAGAATCCGAACAAAACTTGGTGATGAGAGGGATGTACTCGTAAGAGCAGATAATATTATCTTTGAAGATGAACCGGCCGTATTGGCAATTTTAATTGACATCACGACTCGAAAAGCCGTTGAAAACGAATTAATGAAAGCAAAAGAAGCAGCGGAAAATGCTAGTAGGGCAAAGTCTGAATTCCTTGCAACCATGAGCCACGAGATTCGTACACCAATGAATGGAATCATTGGTATGACTGAATTGGCCCTGACAACAAAGCTCTCTTCAAGTCAACGTGACTACCTTGAATCTGTTCAGTCTTCTGCTTTCATGTTACTTGAAACCATTAATAATATTCTTGACTTTTCTAAACTTGAAGCGAATAAACTGGTATTAGAAAATTCGGAATTTCATCTGCGTGAGATTGTCGAAAGAACTATTGAAATTTTGACTGTAAAAGCTTTTGAGAAAAATCTTGAGATTTTATGTGATATCGAACCTGATACTCCTAATTCATTAATAGGTGACCATTTACGGATTCGTCAGGTATTGATTAACTTTATCAGCAATGCCATAAAATTTACGGATAAAGGAGAAATTTGTGTTTCCGCAAAAAGGATCAAAAAAAATGAAGGTTCTGAAGATACAACCTGGATCTGGTTTAGTGTAAAAGATACTGGAATTGGAATTTCAGAACAAAACCTTAAGAATGTTTTTGAAAGGTTTACTCAGGCTGATAGCTCCACTACGAGAAAATATGGAGGTTCTGGATTAGGGTTATCCATATCGAAGAAACTCATTGAGGTCATGGGAGGAAAGGTTTTTGTAGAAAGCGAACCAAACAAAGGGAGTGTTTTTTCCTTTGAAATCCCTCTTAAATTAGCTATTATCAATGATATTCCAACTCTTCCCGCTCCACTAAAGATACAAAAAGCACTTGTTGTTGATGATAACGCCACCAATCGACGGATTTTAACGGAAATATTGAATTATTGGGGAATTGAAACAACGACAGTTGAAGATGGCGTTAAAGCTATTGAGTTTCTTCAAAAAGAGAAAAATAAAATGCCTGGTTTTGATGTTATATTCATTGATATGCACATGCCCGTTATGAATGGATTAACACTTGCGGGAACGATCAAGCAGGACCTTGGGTTGTCATGGAAACCGGTTGTTATCATGTTTTCTTCTATTGAGAAAGAACAGATCCTTGAAATGGGTAAACAAGTTGGCATAGATTATTATCTTACCAAGCCAGTAAAAATGAAAGATTTACTCGATTTACTGCAAATAAAGAAGGAGAACATAACTCAATCCATCATGAATAAAGAGGACGGGAATAGTTTTGAAACAGGAGTTAAACCGGGCAAGAATATCTTAATTGCCGAGGATAACAATATAAACCTGAAACTATTGTCAGTAATGCTAACGAAAACCGGAGCCAATGTGATAACAGCAGTTGACGGGGCAAAAGCAGTTACTCAATACAAAGAGAATTCCGTTGACCTTATTTTTATGGATATTCATATGCCCGAACTTGACGGGTTTCAAGCCACAAAACTTATCCGTGAAGCAGAGCAAGGAATTAAACATACTCCGATCATTGCTTTGACTGCTATCGCCCTGGCGGGAGACCGGGAAAAATGTCTTGAAAATGGGATGGATGATTATCTTTCGAAACCCTTCCTGAAAGAAGATCTAATGAAAATCCTTGTTAAGTACCTTGGTTAATTCTTAGGTTTAACGAAGTTTCTGATTTTTTTTGCCAAATCATCTGGATTAAACGGTTTTGGAATGTAATCATTCATCCCTACAGAAAGACATTCTTCGATGACTCCCTTTACAACATTGGCTGTGACTGCTATTACGGGGACATCTAATTTTAATTCTGTTCTTATTTTAGAAGTTGCTTCCAACCCACCCATTTCAGGCATCTGAAGATCCATCAAAACAATGTGAAATGTCTGTTCCCTTAGTTTCTCTAATGCTTCCTTTCCATTGTTAGCGATAACTACAACCATGTTCCATTTTTCCATTATGGATTTTGCATAAATCTGGTTCAATTTGGTATCCTCAACCAGTAATGCCCTAACTCCCTGAAACAAATTAGTATATATTTTTACTGGTCCGATTTTCTTGGTTTTAACTTTGGTTCTTACTTTAATAAATGATAGGGTAAAGAAAAATTCACTTCCTTGATTTTTCTGGCTTTTCACTTCAAGTTTTCCTCCCATCAACTCTACCAATTGCATGCTAATAGCTAGACCTAAACCCATTCCGCCAAATCCTCTTGTTGTCCCCGTATATTCTTGATGAAAGCTTTGAAAAATTTTAGGAATATTTTCTTTTGTTATTCCAATACCAGTATCTGAAACATTAAAATATATAATATATGAATTTTTTGTAGACTTTACCAGACTACATTCAATGCAAACACACCCTTTTTGCGTAAACTTCAATGCATTATTCAGTAAATTGACAAAAACTTGTCTTAATCTGATCCTATCCCCCAGAAGAAGGCATTTGATTTCTTTATCAAACTTAATTTCAAGTTTGATTTTTTTTTCTGCTGCTGTATATTCAAAAGCATCGAAGACTTTTTTCAGCAAATCTTCCAAAGAAAATTCTGTTTCATTTAATTCAACTTGGCCTGCTTCAATTTCTGAGAATTCCAGAATGTCATTCACAATTCCCAAAAGCCCTTCGTAGGACTTATCAAGTCCTTTAATCAACTTTTTTTGTTCATCCGTCATCGGTGTCTCTTCCAATAAACGTGTTAACCCATTGATTGCATGTAACGGTGTCCTGATTTCATGGCTCATATTTACAAGAAACTGACTTTTTGCAATACTTGCCGAAATAGCTTCTAATTGTGCCTTTTTTAATTCCCTCTCAGCTTTTTTACGTGGAGTGATATCTGAATACCGCCAAAGATTACCCATAAATTTTATTCCTGAATACATAGGTAGGAAATCGCGTTCATACACATGACCATTTGTTAATTCGACTTCTTCATGAATCGCAAGTTGACGCAATGATAAAATTTTATCAACTTTTTTTTGGAATTTTAAGGGCTCTTTAACAAAGTCGGTTATCATTTCATGTGCAACAGAATAATCCAAACCCACCAATCTCTCGGGATCAAGAGGCACATTAAAAAGATGACAAAATTCGTTATTGACAAGAACAATTTTGCTATTTTCATCTTCAACAAGGATTCCATCGTGAAGATTACGCATGAGTGTACTTAACCTAGAGGTAGTCGATTCCAAATAGCTACGGTTCAAGATATGTCCATAAATTGATCCCGCCAGATTCCCAATAAGTGAGAAAAGAGCAATTTGTTCCTTGCTAAATTTATTCTTTTCCGGGCTAGCAATGCTAAAAACGCCTACTACATGTTCCCTGTTAAATACAGGAATACTAAGCCTTGTTCTAATTTGAAAACTCCTCTTACTGGTGATACTCAATGGCGGATTGTTGCTTTCAATATCAGGGACATAAAATGTTTTTCCAGTTTTGAAAACAAATCCAGGATGACGTTCCATTGCTGTCCTTTCAGCTTCAATCCTTTCTTCCTCGGAAAATCCCTTCGCATAATAAAGTTTAAGTTTTCTATCGTTAAAATCATATAAAAATAATCCATTATACTCCATATTAATCATTTCGTCGAGTATATGTTTAACCTCCATTGCCAATTCATGTATATCACGAATCTCAGTAGAACGTAACGTAAATTTGTTCAAAATGTCGAAAACATCTATTATATTACTAAAATTCATGCTAAAAAAGTTTGTGGTTTCCGATTAAACCTTTTCTCCTTCTATCTCAACCAGTGAAAATTTAAATCGGCTGCCTTCACCGGGTATACTTTCAACAGAAATCTGTCCTCCATTCTTAAGCAGAAATTCTCGACAAAGAATCAACCCTAACCCAGTTCCTGCCTCCATTTCTGTTCCAAGAGTACTAATCTTATTATCTATACGGAATAGTTTATCAATATCCTCCCTTTTTATTCCCACGCCACTATCTTCAATTGTAATTTCATGAAATCCATTCGCTGAATTTGAAAAAATGGATACCTTGCCACCCTTTGGTGTAAATTTAATGGCATTTGATATCAGGTTTCGAAATACTACGGAGATCATGTTTTTATCAGCCAATGTCCAAATTTCATAATGGATTTCATTCGTAACAATGATCTCTTTTTTTAGGGCTTCCCCTGACAAGATGGATAATGTTGATTCAACAATTTCCGCAATACTGAATTTCTCAGGATTATAATTAATCATGTTTGTTTGCGATCTTGCCCAATCAAGTAAGTTTGTCAGTAAATTAAATGCACTTTGTGCTGAATCGTTTATGTAACCTGTGTATTCATCGATTTCCTTCTTATCAAGATCTGCAAGGTTTTCTTTCAAATAATTTGAAAAACCGATCACTGCATTAAAAGGATTACGTAAATCATGCGCAATGATTGAGAAAAAAATATTTTTTGCATCAATGGCTTCCTGAAGCTTATGTTCTGACTTTAATAAAGCGTTTTCAACTTTTTTTCTTTCTTCAATTTCAAGTCTCAGTTTCCGGTTAGTATTCAGCAGTTCACTGGTCCGTAATTGGACTTTCTCCTCAAGCTCACTATTGATGTCACGTTCGCGTTCAAGAAAGCGAAAATACGTTTGAAGCATGTTAACAATCTGAACATCATCAATGGGTTTAGTTAGGTAATCAAGACCACCTGCATGCAGCCCTTTTTCCATCAGCATTTTATTTGGGTCAAATGCTGTAATGAAAATTACTGGAATATGAGCTGTTTTTGGTCGTGTTTTTATCAGCTTAGCGGTTTCAAAACCATCCATTTCTGGCATTTGAACATCCATCAGACAAAGGTCTATTGGTTGTTCATTAATTACTCGCAATGCCTCGAATCCAGAATTCGCTTCCACGATTTTCACAAGGAAATTCTCCTTGATCAATTCATTCAATGAAAAAAGGTTATTGGGATTATCATCCACAATAAGTATGTTAAGATTGGTTTGATTGTTCATCTTATTATTAAATTGATTGATAGAATTCTGGTAACTTGATTGTAAAAGTTGATCCAACACACAACTTGCTCTCAACAAATATTTTTCCTTCGTTCTTTTCAATAAATTCTTTACATAATATCAGCCCGAGCCCAGTTCCTTCTTCACCTTCTGTTCCATGGGAGGCTATGTTTACATCAATAGAGAAAAGGTTTTCCAACTTTTCCGGACTGATACCTACCCCATTGTCCTCCACGCTGATAGCTACTTTATCTTCAATCAAACGAGCAAATATTTTGACAAATCCACCTTTTCTTGTGAACTTTACCGCATTTAATAAGAGATTTCGTATGACTGTATTTATCATGTTTTTATCAGCAAAGACCTGAATAGTCTTGGGAATATCCATTTCCATTCCGATATTTTTGTTATCAGCTGATACTTTTACCAAATCTATGATTTCGTTGACAATGGGCTGTAGGTAAAATTGGGTTGGTTCAAAAACAATTTTTCCAGTTTGGGTTTGAGACCATTCAAGCAAGTTTTGTAATAAACGGTAAGTGTTTTCTGCAGATGATTTGATATTCATTAAGAAGTCCATTTGTTCCTCATGAGAAAAACTATCATAATCTTCAATCAGCATTGTGGCTAAACCTATAATTGCGTTAAATGGGTTCTTTAAGTCGTGGGCAATGATAGAGAAGAATTTATCTTTGGATGCATTTGCTGATTTAAGTTCTCTTTGTGAAAACTGAAGGGTTTGTTCGGTAGTTTTACGTTCTTCAATCTCTTCAATTAATTTCAGGTTCAATTCACGCAGATGAAGGTTCATCATAAACTCATGTTGGATGAACCGAAGGTACATTTTCAAGCGGTAAACCAGTTGAGTGTCATCAATTGGTTTAGCAAGATAATCGAATCCGCCTGCAGCAATTCCTTTTTCCAGTAACTTCTGAGTGGGATCATAAGCAGAGATAAAAATAATTGGAATATTACTGGTTTTTGGCCGATTTCTAATTAGTCGTGCCGTTTCAAAACCATCCATCCCGGGCATCATTACATCCATTAGGATCAGGTCAATGGTTCGTTCATTAATAATTCGTAGGACCTGCTCACCTGAAGTTGCTTCAATAATATTTGCATCGAAATGTGCTTCTATCAGTGTTCTGAGGGTAAAAATATTGTTTTCGACATCGTCGACTATCAATATTTCCGGTTTGAATTTTGCTTGCATCCTTGATTAGATTATTTTTTTAAAAATTTTATTCTGCTTATCGAAAACTTGAAATCCTATTGGATAAAAAGCAATGCTCTCGCTTTCTCCCAATACCAAAAACCCATTCATATCTAAAGAACGAAAAAATAATTCAAGAACGGTATTCTGTAAGTTATGGTCAAAATAAATCAGTACATTTCGGCAAAGGATCAAGTGAAACTCATTGAATACCCCTTTGTTAAGCAAGCTATGTTGGAAATACAAAATTCGTTCCAAAATATGAGGCTTCACCCGTGCACAAGCATCCTGAATTATAAAATAATTGGAAAAATCGGCTTTCCCTCCTGACAGGTGATAATTCTCCTTGCTTTTGTTCAAACTATCTAGGGAATAAATTGCATTTTGGGCTTCTTCAACCACATACGGATTGATATCGGAAGCATAAATTTGCGATTTATGAAGGATTCCAATTTCATCCAGTAGGATTGCGAGTGAAACTGCCTCTTGACCATTGGAACAACCCGCACTCCAAATCTTAATGTGTGGAAAAGAATCAAGGTAAGTTAGTACTTTCTCCCTGATAGTCAGGAAAGTTTCCGGATTCCTGAAAAACTCCGTCACATTGATAGAACATTCCAGGAACAAATTCTCAAACAAATCTCTGTCTTGCAGAATGAGTTCTTCAAACCTCTTGAAAGAATAGATGTGGTTATCTGTCATCACCCTTGAAATCCTTCGAATAGCACTTTGTGAGCTATAATGCCGATAATCGTAACCGTAATTTTCATGAAGCCTTTCGAGAAATAGTTTTAGCTCCATCTCTCCAATATTTGGTTTATCCGGTTCGATCATCCGTGATAAATAAGACACCAATTCAGGTAATGGAAATTTATAGTCGACAGTACCAGTATTCCACGCATTTACAAGCAAATCTTTTGCCTCGCAATCACCAGGATCTTCAATTATTATACGCGCTCCCGCTTTCTTTAGTAATGGGAGTGCCCGGATACCATCTTCTCCGTAACCGCATAACATTACAACTAAAAGTTGATCCTGATACTCGCTTACCAATGATTCGAAGGTGACCTGAATTGAAGGACGTGCAAAATTCTGTTTTGCTTCTTTGGTAAGGCGGACCACCCCATTTTCTGCTTTCATGTGAAATCCCGGTGGCGCAATATAAACACTCCCAGGTTTTATAGGAGTTCTATCAGATATTTGTGCAACCTTAAAAGAAGTGGCTCGTTGCAATATTTCTCCCAAATAATTGGGTTCTTCTTCAAGAATATGCTGAACAATAAATATACTAATTTCGCTACGAGGCAATTTTGCCATCACCGACATGATCTTATCAAGGCTTCCAGCAGATCCCCCCATAACTATGGCCCTGATCTTTTTTGATTCCCTTAGTTCAAAAGAATGTTGATTCAAGGAATGACAGCGTAATCCCAAACGAAAAAGATAGGAAGCAAGATAACGATGAAAAACGTTTATTTTAAGCTTGATATTTGGATTAGTTGCTATAAAATTCATCAAGTGGATAATTACATCAGGTGGTAAAATCCTGGCATCAAAGAAGGTCAATTCAAGTTCTGAATAATTTCCTGGTTTTAATTCATTAAATAGATCATCTCTGTCAGAAGTGAACTGTAGGTTACCTTGAACTGAAATTTGATGTGTTTTTGCAGTATCGACGGCATGCACGTTCATCGTTACATTTTTTTCTGGCACCAGGCTTCTACCAGGCCAATTAACATATCATAATCCACCGGTTTTGCAAGATAATCATCAGCACCAGCAGCAATACATTTTTCCCGATCCTCTTTAAGAGCTTTGGCTGTTAGTGCAATTACAGGTAGGTTTTTTGTCAGTGGATTTTCTCTGATTTTTTTAATCGCAGTATATCCATCCATTATTGGCATCATAATGTCCATCAACACCAAGTCAATCGTTTTATCGGAAAGAAGATTGAGTGCTTCCTGACCATTCTGTGCATCAATCACTTTCGCACCGTGTTCCTCTAGAGCTGTACTCATTACAAAAACATTCTTGATATCATCGTCAACAACCAAAATGGTTCGATTTGAAAGTCTTTTTTGTTTTTTGGAAATGTCTGATGATTCGGATGGATCAGAAATCTCTTTCTGTGTTTGATGTAAAAATAACATCAGTTCATCCAGCAAGCGGTTTTCGGAATGAACAGTTTTAATAATAATTCTGTCTGCAAACTTCTTTAGGGTTTTTTCTTCATCTGTACTTAACTGCTTCCCAGTATATACTATGATTGGAACTTTCATCTGTCTTTCCCGTGCAAATTTGCAAATGTTCATCCCATCTCCTGATTTTAATCCAAGATCAATGATCACAGCATCATAGATACCCTTTTGAAGTTCAACAATTGCTTGTTCTTCCGTTTCCACACCAGTAACCCTTAAATCGAGGCTTTTTATCAATTCTGCCAAGGCTTCACGGTGAACAACATTATCTTCGACTAAAAGCAAATCTTTAGGATTCTTCTCACTGAAGTCGAGAATTCCCTGAATAGCTTGTTGGATTTGTTCCTGATCAACTGGTTTTTGCAAAAAATCAAGAGCTCCCATTCTCATTAGTTCAGGATTCTTTTCATGGCCGGATATAATCTGTACAGGAATATGTCTATACTCCTTATAACTTTTCAACCGGCGCATAAAGTCAACGCCATTCATGTCGGGAAGTACCAGATCAAGAATAATCCCATTGACTTTATATTGATGAATAAGTTGGAGACCATCTTCGGCTGTTGTAGCTTTTAACACTCGCATCTTCATCTTAGTAATAACCATGGCAACAATATCCGAGAAGGTCAAGTCGTCCTCCACAATAAGGATAACTTTATCACCGGGTTTGATCTTTTTTCTATCGTCAATTAATTTTTCAGCAATAGGTACTGGCATTATGGCGGGCTTATTTTGTTTTGGAGGAATCACGTAGGAAATGTTTTCCGTCTCATGAAGTTCTCCTTCATCTGGGATCAAAACCGTCGGCAGGAGTAAAGAAAACTCACTGCCTTTTCCTAACTCACTCTCTAAAACGATATCACCATGAAGCAAAACAGCAAGTTTTTGTGAGATGGTAAGACCAAGTCCTGTCCCTCCAAATTCACGAGAGATAGAACTGTCGACCTGTTGGAAAGCATCGAAAATTAATTTATGTTTTGCTTCATCAATTCCAATTCCTGTATCTTTAACACTGAATTTTACAGGCTTATCCGGGTTTCCACTATCACTGACGCGAATTAGAATATTTCCGACTTTAGTAAATTTCACAGCGTTGGAAATAAAATTACGAAGTATTTGTGAAACTTTGTCCTTATCGCTGATGACCGTGGTCTTCAAATTATCATCAATTGAAATAGTAAGATCTTTATTCTTTGCCATCGAGGAGAAGAATTGCATTAATTCAATGATCAGGTCTTCCGTTTTAAATTTAGAAACGGAAAGCACTGATTTTCCTGCTTCTATTTTTGATATGTCGAGGATATCATTAATTAGTCTTAGTAATTCTTCTCCTGCTGAATAAATGACTTTTGCACGTTTGATGTCGTCCTTTTCCAGGTTCCCCCGTTCATTTTTCTGCATCATTTTTGAAAGAAGGATTATTGAATTCAAAGGTGTCCTGAGTTCATGTGACATGGTGGACAGGAAATCACTTTTATACTTGTTTGATAATTCCAGATCCTTTGCTTTTTGATCAAGATCATTTTTCGCCCGCTGAAGGTTATCATTCCCTAATTGAAGGTCCTCTTTTTGCTGCATTAAAACTTGTTGTTGTTCTTCCAGTTGGGCATTTGTCTGCTGAAGTTCTTCCGATTGTTGCTGGAGCTGCTGTTGCTGTTCTTCGAGTTGTGAATTGCTTTGTTGTAATTCTTCTGTTTGTTGTTGTATTTGCTGTGATTGCTCTTCCAACCGGGCGTTAGCTTCCTGTACCATCATGGTTTTCTCTTCAGCCTCTCGTTGGGCAATCTGCGATTTTTTGAGTAATTCGCCAATCTTAGATTTTTGAATAGCGGTAAATATTCCAGAAGCAACTACCTGACTTGATTGATCCAGAAACTCCATTTGAACATTGGTAAATGGCGTGAGGGATGCCAGTTCAATTACACCAATAAGTTCATCTTCATAAACAAGGGGATAAGTATAAGTATTATAAGGGACTGAGGAAATTGTTCCTGTGATAATTTGTGGTTCATCTTTAGGCAATGATGTAAGGCGGATAGGTTTCTTTTCAAGAGCAACCTGTCCCACCACTCCATTACCCAGTTTGTACAAATTAGAGAGGTTTTCGCGTTCGGTAAAAGCAAAGGAACTGATAAGATTGAGGATTTTCTTTTCATCATCAAAGCGGTAAATAACTCCCCTGCCTGCAGTTACATAATGGCCGATAAAATTGATGGCTTTTAAAGTAATCTGTTCCAAGTCCTTATCCCCTGATAGTTCAAAACTCAATCTATTCAATCCATCTTTAAGCCAATTTTGATCCTTGTTGATCTTTTCGTTTTTTTCCAATCCCTCACTCATCATGTTTATGGATTGAGAAACCATGTCATTGGCTCCTTTAATTTCAAGTTTGCGGGTAAAATTACCATGCGATATCTCTTCGGTGACCTGTTGAAGGTTCTTCAAAGTCTCAACCATTTTTTTAAGAGAATTGCCTAGTTGGTCATTTTCTGATCGGGGTTTGATTTCTATAGTAAAATCTCCATTGGCAATACTTTCTGCATTCTCCGCAACTTCCCGAAGGGTTTGATTGAGAATCTTCACTGACGAATATATTCCGTGGGTGACCTGAGGAAACCCAACAGTCAAGTCACCCTCAGTAATTTTTTTCGTTATTTCCCTAAGAACAACTGGTTCAATCCCTACTTGCGAAAAAACGAATCGTAAGACCGAAATAAAAACAACAATCCCGAAGAAAAAAAGTATTATTGCAGCCGTTATGATTATCCGGTTCATCCTTGAAAAAGAAGATGAGGATGTATTCTCATCATTTTTCAGTTGATTGCTGATTTGATCTGAATACCTTTGTAGTAACTCATCAAGTTTTTTGGAACTGATCAGAGAACCCATATTTACTAGCTCTTCATCAAGTTCAATAGTGGTCAACTTATTATTTCTTTCCAAATTCAACGCTTTCTTATAGGACTGAAAATAATCCTTATCAAGCATTCTTGAAAAATCATCAAATGACAGTTTTATCTGATTCAATGTAGAATTGCCTAGGGTATCGGGGCACTGTTCTAAAGAAATAATTTTATTTGTAATTTCTTCAAACTCTTTTCCAATTTTTCCCTTTATTTCCATTTTAGCTGGAGGTGATTGATTCAGGATCATATCTCTGGCATCTATGTCTATTATCTCCTTATCCTTCAGAATTGCTGCAGTAACCTGAGATTTCATAAACTCTGTTTCGACAACTGCAGTCGACTGATTATCAATATTATTAATATATGATATGGCGAAGATAACCCCAAAAATTAACATGAGTACAAATGCGCTAAAAAGAGTAGATAAAACCAAATTAATACTGAGTTTCATAAGTTAATTTTGTTTTGAATAAATCATTCGATCTCCACAACTGAACATGAGACGTGGATTAAAGAGAAATTTTTTAACTATTTAACTAATCAATGGCCACTATTTTGGCCAGCATGATTGTGCATACAAATATATAGATTATTATTTTGCCAGCCATTTCTTGATTATAGCATCAAGTTCAACTTCTTTGAAAGGTTTTGAAAGATAGTCTGTCATTCCTGCCTTTAAACAACGGTCTTTTTCCCCTTTAAGAGTTCCTGCTGTTAAGGCTATTATTGGAATCTTTTTATCTGAGGGATTTTCGAAGGCACGAATCTCACAAGTGGCTGAATAACCATCTTTTTCAGGCATTTGAATATCCATAAAAATTAAATCTGGTCGATTTTCCTTGAATAAATCGACCACCTCTGTTCCGTTAAACGCCTTAATGATTTTCGATTCTGGAAGAAGATGTAATATTTGTGTTTCTGCCAATATCATATTTATCCTATTATCTTCAGCAATGAGGATGATAAATTCGCCCAAAATTATTGATTGATCAGTCTTATCCTTAGGCTCGGCACCCAAGAATAAAAAGCCGGATGGTTTTATTTTGTCATCAAGCCAGTTGATGATTTCAATAAGTGCAGCTAGTTTTACTGGTTTCACAAGTTTGAACATCTTCCCTGATTCTCTGTTTTTCCTGGCTAACTTTACTTCTTCCGCTCCATTGACTAATAAAATTGCAGGAATCACAACTCCCTTTTGTTTCATTAGATCATTTATTTTTTTTATCACACTTAGCCCGTTCATTCCTGGCATTTGGTAATCAACAAGTAAAATATCAAAAATCTGACCACCTTGGATTTTTTTTATCCCTTCCAGGCCAGAGTATACTGTTTCGGTTTTAATTCCATAGTGATTGAGAATATTTCTGATAATTATGCAATTAGTCTTGTTATCATCAATTACAAGCGCCGTTTTTATTTTTGTGAATCCGGTCTTTATTTTTTCCTGTTTCCCTTCCACAAGTTCCAACTCCAATGTAAATGAGAAAGTGCTTCCGGTTCCTGGTTCACTAGTCAGATGCAACTGGTCACCCATTTTTCCCAACAACAGATTCGAGATGGTTAACCCTAACCCTGTACCACCATACTTTTTGGTAGTCGAAGGATCTGCTTGGGAAAAAGATTCAAAGATCTTCAATTGCTTTTCAGAAGGTATCCCAATACCTGTATCCCTCACAGAGAATCGGAAAAGAGCCAACTTTGAATTTTTACTAAACTTTTCTGCTCTGACATTTAGCTCTATCTCTCCATTAGCAGTAAACTTGATCGCATTACTAAGAAGATTCATAATGACTTGCCGAAGTCTTAATGAATCAATCATGACAAATTGAAAAACATCCGGAGAAACATCTAACAAAAGTTCGAGTCCTTTTCCATGTGCACTATATTTAATTACGTCCATTGTAGATTCTACAAGTTCGATTAAATCGGTTGTGTCATAAACCAATTCAAGTCGGCCAGCTTCAATTTTTGAAAAATCTAGAATGTCATTGATCAAACTCATCAGTGATTCTGCAGATGCTGATACATGCTGCATATATTGTTGCTGGATATCCGTAAGTTTTGTTTTTACCAATAACTCTGTGAACCCAATGATTCCATTTAATGGAGTACGGATTTCATGGCTCATGTTTGCAAGGAACTCACTTTTAGCTCTATTGGCATGTTCTGCTTCTCTCTTTGCTTTCTCAATGGTGGAGGCTTTATCTTCAAGTTCACGATTCAGAGCCAAAACACCCTTATTAGTTTCTTCGAGTTCCCTATTGATTGTTTCTATTTGATTATTTCTTTCCTGTAATTGAGAAAGAAGGTAGATCAATTCATTGTTTTGTGAATTGATTGTATCTACCATGCTGGAATCACCCCGAATAATAGTCTTCTGAAAGGCAGATTGAATCTGTTTTATACGTTCAGGGCTTATGGTAAGATTTTTTTTTGGCAACCACTTGGCAGCCGAAATAGTCGTTCCTTCACCTGAATGCGAACGGATATCAAAATCGTCCATGAGTCTTCGGGAACCACTTAATCCGACACCCATTCCTGTTTTGGACTGATATTTTCCCGATACAATTTTCTCAATTTCACTTATCCCCGGTCCTTTATCATCAAAAATGAGTACCAATCCATTTATTCCGTTTTTCTGCTCCCCAAGATAATAATGCAGTGATCCTCCTGAGGCATGTTCAATGATGTTTCTTGTCAATTCTGAAACTGCTGTCCCTATGCGGATACAGGTAATCTTATCGAATTGAACCTCTTTTGCCAGTAATGAACTGAGGTTACGTGCACGTATCACGTCAGTTTCATACTGTATAGACAACTCTCCTACATCATGTAATGTAACGGATGATAAGAACTGTGGCATCATCACTAATCCTTGAGTATTTGTTTACAATGTATTCGGCATTTTTCTGTGGATCTTGCAGCCAATCAATTTCATCATATTGCCAGCGTGATATGATCCCATCTGAATATAGACAAACATTATCTCCATTATAAAAATCAAATTCAAACGATCGAGGTGTACGTATATTATGACCAACAATTCCTCCATATGACATGAGGTTAGTCTTTTTTGGTTTAGAATAGATCTGTCCTTCAATATTGCCAATTCCAGAAAAGATCAATGTGTTGTTTCCGGTATCAATCCGAATGATACCTATTGTTGCCCCGCGTGTACCCCTGAGAGTTTGATGAACCAATTGGATCATTTCATCCACTGACTTTTCTGAGTTTGCAAGAAGTCGTTCTTTTGCTAGTTGTGAAGCCAGGTTTGCTTCTTTTCCATGTCCTAATCCATCAACAACTGCCGCAACTGTAACCTTATCAGAAAGATGTGTGATTACATAAGTATCACCATTGATTTGTTCACCAGGTTTTGACCGGGAGGAGACACCAATTAGAAGGTTCTTGTTCAATCCATTCCATTTTGACTTCTGCAACCATTTTCTAGTAAGAAGACATGTAGTAAAATCGTTTCTTCTTTCCGAAAATAATTCATTCAAATCATTACTTTTTTCCGGGTTGATAACAAATTCGTCTGAAAAGCGAAAGATGGCGCCCAAACCTATTCCCAATGACGTTGAATTTGTATATCCATCCTTCATTGCCTGGTCAATATTTTTAAAACCTTTACCATAATCACAACACCAGAATTCTAAACCTGTACCAAAAATCTTATCCTTTATTCTGCACATTAAAAAGACCCCTTTCCCACCTCCATGTTTGATTACATTTGAAACCAATTCTGTGATCATTATGGCAACTTCTCCGTTTTCGACGTCATTAAACCCGATCTGTTTGGCAAAAACAACTCCCTTCCTACGGCATTCACCAATATCAGATTCATCTTCAATAAGAAGCATTTGAACCATATCACGTCTCAGATCCATTTCACAACCTGTACCTTGGTCCCTTTATTAATCTCTGATTCAATGCTAAATTCATCAACCAATCGCTTTGCTCCAGGTAAACCAAATCCCATCCCTGCTCCTGAAGAATAACCATCAATCATTGCCTGATCCAGGTTTTCAATACCTGGACCCTGATCGATACAGGTAATGATTAATGCATGATGACCGGCAAAATCACCAAGATCAACATACACATCTCCTCCTCCGGCGTATTGATACATATTTCTGAATAATTCACTTACAGCAGTAGTAATCCTTGTTTGGTCAACAATACCCATCCCGAATTGCTTTGCATGGAAACGCACATATTGCCGAGCAAGAACAATATCGTTCTCTGTTTGAATCGTATAAGTAGCTATGCGATCCCGGTTTTTATCAATCTGCAATTCTGCCATAGCTATTCAAAGGTTATTGACTCTTTCGATAAGTATAACCTAACCGTTTTTCTAACATCTCCATCCCTTTTTCCATATTTAATGCTGTATCTACACCGGGCATTTCCAACCCAAGTTCAACAAGGGTAATGGCCACTGCAGGCTGCATTCCGACAATGACAACGGCAGCATCCATGATGGCTGCCATAGATGCCATCCCCGATAACATACGGCCTATAAAGGAATCTACCATTTCTAACACCGAAATATCAATCAATACCCCACGGGCGCCAGTTTTTCCAATCTCTGCTAATATCTGAGATTGCAATTGAATAGCGAGTTTATCATGCATATCTATCTGAATGGAAACAATCAGATAATCCCCGATTTTGATAATGGGAATACGTTTCTCTTGCAAAACGGAATCAATATTATCATTCCACTTCTTCATCCGGATGAGATATTTCGTTGTTCTTCCTAACCACAGGCTTGTTATTCTGATTCATAGCATAAATCATGGCATCCTGAAGGGTGGCTTTTGTGCGAATAGAAGTCAGGTCAATCCCCAGATGAACTATAGTTTGAGCTATTGCCGGACTTATTCCGGAAATAATACATTCTGCACCTAATAGGCGTGCTGCAGTAACTGTTTTAAGCAAATGATTTGCAACCTGGGTGTCAACGGTTAAAACTCCTGTAATATCCAGAATAGAAATAGTACATCCTGTCGATACAATTTTGTTCAACAGGTTTTCCATCATGATCTGCGTTCGCTGACTGTCAAGGGTTCCAATAACGGGCAGGATGAGTATATTATCCCATACCTTTGTTACAGGGCTAGATAATTCCATCAAATCCTCCTGTTGCTGGACAATTGTCTTTTGTTGCTCCTGGATCCTTTCTAGTTTTTCTTGCAATTCAAATTGTACTTTCTCCCTGTTTTTTAATTCATCTGTTAGGTCATCAATCAGAAGATCAATAGCAGATTCGATCCCTGTAAGATCATCTTCGATCTCGGAAGCAATTCTTGCATCCATATTGCCAGCTGCGACTGAAGAAAGGATGTCTTCAATTCTTTCAATACGACCTTTGATATTCTTTATTTTCACAGTTTCACTCATTTTTGCTTCCTCCTATTTATTAACCAGGTTAATGCTTCCTGCTCTGTTTTAAAAAAATCACTTTTTGCTTTGAGGTTGCCCAGTTTCATTAGGACTTTAACAATCATCCGGGTAGCTGATGTAACGCCTATGTATGCCACGTCTGTAATTGATGCATCATCCAAGGCTTTGTTTGCGATTGTTCGAGTTTCACGGCTTTCCATTTTTGTGCCTTGAGTAAGATCCACAATGATTTGCCTGAATGGTTTCCCTTGAAGTGCCTTCTCGTAGATTTGTCCTAAACCCAAAGCCTCTTCAGTGAAAAAATCCCCGATGATTTGCTGATGATAAACATCGGTTTTATCATCATACCAGAATTTATGTGTCATTATTTTCGTTTTATTGGTTTGATTAGATATAAGTTATCAAAAATTATCCTTATTACAGAGGATGTAAAGATATGACAAAATGAATCACAAAAGGAATTGTTACCGCTATTAAGAATAGCTTAATATCATCCCTTTTATTTATTGATGACAATTTTCCGGATCATCCAGTGGTTGGTATTTTTTAACGTCACCATATAGACTCCATCCTGCAAATCCTGCAGATCGATAGGCACTTCCATTTTACTTTGCATGTTCAAATTGGTTAGTTCAAAGACCTTTACTCCCATCATGTTGAAAACATCCAAAGCGCAATTACCGGAACATTCACATTGAATCAAAGCGATAAACTTTCCATTATTGGGATTTGGATACACGGTGAAATTGATAGTTGAATGGTTCCTATCAATCCCAGTAGTCATCGTATCAGGACAATTAATTGCATTAACATTAAGAACCGTTGGTGCTGGTGCCCTGCAACCTCCTGGGGTGGTATAATTTACACTTACTGTCTTAGCACCAGATAAGGTCCATTGAACTTCGATCTGATGGCTGGTAAATCCAGAATAAATAATTCCTCCGGAACCACCAAGTGTCCAGTTATAATTTGTCATCCCTGTTTCTGTTGAATAGTACTCGTATGCCCCAACGCAAGGGCTGCCTGGTCCAGTTATTGTCGGTGTAGGAATTGCATAAACGGTCACTGCCTTCACCGTTGGGGCCAGTACCTGACATCCAGTTAATGGGGTATAGGTCACCGAAATTGTATTTGCTCCCGCAGTATTCCAGAGTATATTGACCTGTCTGGTTCCGGCACCGGATGTGATGGTACCTCCTGATGAAACAGTCCACACATAGTTGGTCATGCCTGCTTCTGTGTTGTAGGTCACAGTTGTGTTGGTGCACAGGCTAAATATGCCATTGATTGAAGGAACAGGAGCCTGGTTTACAGTAACAGTGTATTGAACTGCCGTGGCCGCTGTACATCCTGCAGTATTTGAATAATTCACACCAACCCATTGTGCTCCATAACCTGTCCAGGATACGGTAATAGCATTTGTACCAGATCCTGCGGTAATGGTCCCACCGGTCGAAATGGTCCATGTATAGCCTGTCATTCCGGATTGCGTTGTATAAACGATGCCTGTTGATCCCTGACAAAGTGTTTTCTGTCCTGTTATGGTAGGTGCAGGCAGAGAATTTACAGTGATGTTAAATTGTGTATAGGTTGCCGCCCTGCACCCTGTAGAATTCGTATAATTAACCCTTACCCATTGAGGTCCTGTTGCGGTCCATTTTACTGTGATGGAACTGCTCATGCCACCTCCTCCTGAAACAATAGTTGCTCCGGAAGAAACGGTCCATGTATAATTGGTTTTTCCGGATTCTGTTGTATATATACCTGAAACACCTGAACAAAGTGTACTGCTTCCTGTGATCGTTGGTGTCGGTAATGCATTCACTGTGACGTTTAAAACTACTGGTAAAGCAGCCTGGCAACCACTGGCATTATGGTAATTAACAGATACATGTTGAGCCCCTGCTGTATTCCATGTTACAGTGACAGTACTGCTGGTAGAAGTACCGCCTGCCGTAATTGTTCCACCAGATGATACATACCAGGCATAATTACTCATTCCGGATTGTGTTGTATAGACAACTCCTGTAGTCCCGGCACAAATAGAAACCGAACCGGTAATGGTGGGTTGTGGCAAAGCGCTTACAGTGACCGGCAATGTCACCGGAGAAGTGGCAGTACAACCGGCAGTATTCGCGTAGTTTACAGATACAGTCTGTGCACCTGCTGTATTCCATGTAACGGTAACCGTATTATTAGTGGATGTGCCGCCTGCCGTGATTGTGCCGCCTGCAGAGACTGACCAGATATAGTTTATCATACCTGCCTGTGTCGTATACACTACACCAGTCGTGCCGGCACATACCTTATTGGCCCCTGTGATGGTTGGCACGGGTAGTGCATTTACAGTAACTGGGTAAATGGTTGCGGTTGCAGCACTACATCCGTAACTATTTGAATAGTTGACACTCACCCACTGCGATCCGGTGGAATTCCAACGGATGGTAACCGTATGACTGGATGTTGTTCCTCCTGAAGTGATGGTTCCACCTGATGAAATATGCCAGATGTAGTTTGACATCCCAGTCTCTGTTGTATAGACATAAGTTTGAGTGCTGATACAAAGAGTGCTGGTTCCTGTTATGGTAGGTACATAAATGGGATTAACGATAATGTTCTGAATGGTTGGTGAATTAGCAGTACATCCATTAGGATTAGTATAATTTACACTTACCGTTTGGGCCCCGGCAGTATTCCAGGTTACTGTGATTTGATTTGTTCCGGCACCTGCTGTGATGGTACCTCCGGCAGATACATTCCAAATGTATCCTGTCATGCCAGTTTCAGTTAAATAATTCACCCCTGATGTTCCTGCACATATCGAAGCCGAGCCTGTAATTGTTGGGACGGGCAGTGAATTTACTGTCACATTTTTTACTGTTGGTGCTATAGCAGTGCACCCATTACTGTTGGTATAATTCAAAGAAAGCGTTTGTTGACCAGGTGTATTCCAAGTAACTATAATACTATTGGAACCTGAGCCAGAAGTAATAATACCACCAGAGGAGATACTCCAGGAATAATTGGTCATTCCTGCTTGTGTAGTATAGTTGACGCCTGTCGTTCCAGCACACACTGAAGCAGCCCCAGTGATTGTCGGAACAGGTAAAGCATTCACAGTAACATTTTTTGTTGTTGCTGATGAGGCAGTACATCCGTTGGTATTGGTATAGTTTACACTTACGGTTTGTGAACCGGCAGTATTCCAGGTAATGGTAACGGTATTGCTTGTAGATGTTCCGCCTGCTGTTATTGTCCCACCAGTTGAGACAGTCCAGATATAGCCTGTCATACCTGTTTCAGTAGTGTAAATCACTCCGGTAGTGCCTGCACAAACTGAGGCTGAACCCGAAATTGTAGGTACAGGCAATGAATGTACAGTTACGTTATAAACTGTGGCAGTCGTTGCAGTACAACCATTCGTATTGGTATAATTCACGCTTACTGTTTGTGCACCTGTCGTATTCCAGGTAACAGTTACAGAATTACTTGTAGAGGTACCGCCTGCCGTGATCGCTCCCCCTGCAGAAACAGACCATAAATAGCTGCTCATTCCGGATTCTGTTGTATAGGTAATTCCTGATGAACCTACACATATTGCATTTGAACCTGTTATGGTTGGCACGGGAAGAGGATTTACGGTTACATTTTTTACCGTTGGCGATGCGCCGCTGCATCCGCTTGTATTCGTATAATTAACACTAACAGTTTGTGAGCCAACAGTAGTCCATGAAACTGTAATTGTTTTTGTTCCTGAACCTCCGGTGATGGTTCCGCCAGCAGATACTGCCCAGGTGTAGCCGGTCATACCGGTTTCGGTTGTATAGGTCACTCCGGTTGTTCCCGCACAAACTGCTGCTGAACCATTTATGGTGGGTACTGGGAGAGAATTGACAGTAACGTTTTTGACAGTAGGGGTTGATGCCATACATCCGTTTCCATTGGTATAATTGACGCTTACCGTTTGAGCGCCGGCAATATTCCAGGTAACGGTAATGCTGTTTGTACCGGAACCTGCGGTAATGGCACCTCCTGCAGAAACCGACCATGTGTAAGCAGTCATCCCGGCTTGAGTTGTATATACATTTCCTGTTGAATTCACACATGCAGCAGCAGTACCGGTAATTGTTGGAACCGGAAGGACATTAACGGTTACCGGTAAACTGGAACTTGATCCGCTCATACATGTATTAGTTCCATATACAACTACATTACCCGAAACTGCATTCAGAGCAAAGGTGACGGTAATAGAGTTGGTAGTACCACCAGAAGTTATTGTTGACCCGAAGGGTAGTGTCCAGATGTAACTTGTGGCTCCTGAAATTGGAGGCACAGTATAGACTACTCCGGTAGCTCCCTGGCAAACACTGGTCGCTCCTGTAATTGTTCCTGCGGGACTAACAGCACCGCCGGTAGTAAAGTTCAGATCAGTCCCATTGGTAGTGCCAGCGCTATTAAATCCCCTAAGCCGGTAATGGTAGAGTGTATTACACGAAAGCCCGGTAACCGTTGCTGAAACTGGTGTAGTTACACTGCCTGTCACCGGGGAAGGAATTGCAGAAATGGTTGTTCCGTAAGCATTAGTTAATCCATAATCAAAAAAGACTGTGGTACTCGCCCCGTTTGCATTAACCGTACCGTTAAGGGTCGCTCCATTAAAGGTAATCGCTGTTGCCGCCAGCGTCACTACTGATGGTGGGGCTGGAGGTGTTGTGAATGTCATGTCAAGACCATTGGAGGTGCCTGCTGAACTTGTGCCATTTATACGATAATGGTAGGTTGTGGCAAAAGAGAGACCGGTAATTGCGGCTGAAGATGTAGTCACAGTATTACCGGTCACGGGTGAAGGTATTCCGGGAACGGTTGTTCCATATGCAACAGTCAGACCATAATCGAAAGATACTGTTGCCGAGAGATTATTTGGATTTATTGTGCCGTTCAGCGTTGCAGTTGAGTAGGTAACCAAAGTTGCGGCTGTAGTAACAACCGTGGGGGGACAGGGAGGAGTAACTGTCATATCACTACCGTAAACAGTGACTCCACCAGAGGTGCCTTTAGCTCTGTAATGAGTGATCACATTAGCAGGTAAACCAGTTACAGAGGCATTTATCGATACCACTGTGCTCCCATTTACCGTCGATGGAACACCGGCAACAGATGTACCATAAGAAACGGTAGGGCCAAAATCAAAGCCAGTAGTTACAGTTGCATTGTTTGGATTGACAGTTCCATTAAAAGTCGCATTTCCACAAGACACACCTGAAGCCGCTGTTGTTGTCACGACCGGGTTGGAGGAAAATTCATAAGCGCCAATATCCGGTGCATTTGTACGCAAGGTTCCGGCAAAATCATCAGTGATTGATGAAATAGTAATTCCAGCCTTACTTAACCCGGTAGCTGTAGTATGCAGATCGGAGGTAGAAGTAAAAGCAGGATCGACATTCAAGGAAGCAGCATCCTGAGCTGATGCCGTTTGCCATGCTGCAAATGTTGCTACGTTTGCACTGTTTATATATCCAATATTTGCTCCCAAACCATCGTCCCAATAGTCATTGTTGTTTATCGTGCTGAAAGCTGTGTTTGCTGATGTACATAAGATATCATATGTAAAATCTGCCGGTGTACCTGAAACAGCAGTCATGGAATTCTTGAAAATATTATTGCGTATATCCAATGCAGTAATACCAGGATTTATTGAAAGGCAAGCGCTTAAAGCACCTGTATATGTTATTGACAAGTATGCACCGGAGAGATAAATTGAATTGAAATAAATCTGGCAATTTCCACCCGAGGCAATATAAATTCCATACGGGCTATCAGTTTGTGTAGTTACATAATACCCGTCACCTTTGATCAAATAAATCAGATTATTGGAGATTTCCGTAATGGTTGATGCATCTGAACCATAATAAATACCGTAACAACCATAACCAATGGTTCCAGTATAATACCAATCATGAATTTTATTTTTCCGGATCTTGGTATTTACTGATCCAGTTGTAATATAAATGCCCGTTTGGTAATAATTTGCATTTCCACTGGGACCACCCATTATTTCGTTTCCACTGATCAGTGTGCCATTGGCATATTGAACTGTGATCCCCCGATATTGGATAGATGTAGCATCAGTTGTTGAACCGATAATATTATTTGTGATTTGCCCGTTGTTAGCGACCAGTGTGGAAGCACCTCCAAAAAGGATTCCATTACGGGCGTTATATATCGTGTTATTGTTTATTACCGTGTTATCATAACCACCGCCTGAGGGGTTCATATAAATAGCATAGTTGTTGTTTGTCACTTGGCTGGTTGCTTCAATGTTGCAGTTCCGGATGATATTATTAGTGGCTGGGTCGGTGCCTCCAGCATTGGCAAGCCCAATAGCATAAGTGCTTGCGGCAGTATTTGTATTGATAATGGTAAGGCTTTTATCAGTTCCTCCGCTGTTTGATCCATCAAGAATAATATAATCAGCTCCGCTCAGGATAAGAACACCACTTGCTGAAGAACCTGTTATGGTTGAAGTGACACCACTTGCCGGATGTATTGTTACTGTATTTGTACTGCTGGAACCGAGAAGAGGGTTGATCGTGATTGGTAAGGTTTCTGCACTATAGGTGGCATCGGTTAGCTGTAAAACAACCGGACAAGTGATTTCTTTTGAATTTAATGCAGCTACTGCTAAAGTGAGTGTCGTATAGGTTTGGCCGGCGCCAACATTGTAGGTTCCACACATGCTTCCAACGATTGTGTATGTATTTGGCGTCGGAGGAGTTGAAACTGCCGGAGGGTTTATGGTATATCCGGAAGCTCCTAATGCAGGATTGGCAAATGCATTTGGCGTTGGTGTATCATTGTCCTGAGCCACAACATAGTAGGAAACTACATCCCCTAATACTACCCCTAAACCAAAGGTGAATGTATATTGGTTCCCTCCTATGGATGCACCAGACACAGAATTCCAGGTTCCAGCGTTGATTTTCCAGTATAATCTTGGAAGACCGACACCTGAAGTGGGGATCCCACTAACGTCGGTTATTGTTGCTGTGAGGGTCCGGGTTGCAAGTGATGAAGTGTTGGCAAATGTCGTGTAAACAATCACCGGGCCATTTACATCTAAGGGAATACCGCCAAATTCATCAGCACCAATGTCAGGGGCAGTGGCGGGATAACTTCCATTATTGGGATAGCCTGCATTCGGATACCTGGCATCTCCGTCATAATCTGAAACAATACTGATGGGTGTGGACACAATCGAGCCCCCGCTTTCGCATGAAGTGGCTATCGTTGTTTTAAGATGAAGGTCATATGGAGTAGATGTGATGTTTACAAAAGGTGGATTTTCACTTACTGATTGTCCATCCCTTGGTGCTATAAATGACTTCAACGAAGCCAGGGTTTGAATGGAATTAGTGCCATCATAGAAGAGCAAATTCGTTGCAGAAGGCGTTCCGGCATAAAAATCATTATTATTTGAAGTACTTGAATAAGTTGTCAGGGTTGTAGAACTTCTCCTGTAAGCAGCAGTTATTCCACCTGCACCAACCGGAGTTGACGCATTTACAACAATATTGTTGCGTAAATCCAGGGTTGGGGTTGTAACAGAATAAATACCGGAAGATCCAAAAGTTGCAGCAGAAGAGGTTGCATTCAGATAGATTGAATTATTGTAAATTCCAATCGCTGTTCCACCGTTTATGTAAATACCGCAAATGGCATTTAATCCGCTTGCAAGAGGGGTCGATAGATTGGATAGGAAATTATTATAAAAAGTAATTCCCGTGCCAGCGTTTACATAATAACCGTAAATCACTGAAGCAGCAACTGAACCTGTAATGTTATAAATCGAATTTTTAAAAACTGACACTGAAAGACCACCCCCTATATCCATTAAATAAGTAACCCCTGTATTTGAGTTCGTGATAGCATAAGCTGTATTTGAGTATATAGATGCCGACACTGTAGTAGCTGTACATAGGGGATAGGCAGCAATAGTGCCTGCCCCTGTACCACCATTCCCGTTGGTAATGGTATTTACTGTATTTCCATAAATAGAACAGGTATTTCCAGCTGTATTGTATATCCCGTAAATTATAGCCGACCCTCCAGTGATTCCTGAAATTGTATTGTAATAAATTGATTTGTTTTGAGTAGCAGATGATGTTCCTGAATAGATTCCGTAGAATGCAGTAGCCCCAGTAACCGTAATATTGGAGAATGTATTGCTGTTGATGGTCTCAGTTCCCCCACTGGGAGCGCCTAAACTGTAGTATCCATATATACTACCACCTGCTGAAGGTTTGGTAATCGAATTCATTGTATTGATGGATACTGTCACATTGGGAGTAGCTACACCATTGGAAATAAAATAAATAGTACCGGTGGTGCTCAAGCTGGGGCAATTAGAAAATATATTTCCCGAAAACGTAGAAGAATTCATTGCAACAGAACAATAAATACAATAGAGATTTCCAGAAGCTCCGCTGTTAAATAAAGCGGTGAAAGTATTGTTATTTGCATTCAGGGTGCCGTTGCCTCCTATAGATGATGAAATACAATAGACCCTGCTGGCATTATTTCCTTGCGAAAGGGTGATGGTATTATTATTCAGTGTACCTGTAGCATTGGTAGAAGTAGAATACTGGATCCCATATAAAACATTGGCTGAAACAACCCCTCCCCCAGCAATATTGCTGATGGTATTATAAGATATGTTGCATCCATTTTGGTAGATAACATTCACACCATATGCTGTTGTTGCCAATCCTCCGAAGTCCTGGATTGTGTTTCCCGTGGTTGTTGATGTTCCCCCGATATCATTATTTTGGTCATAATAAACATAAGGAGATGTGGGATCGTTGAACCCTGTAATTGAAATCCCAGTATTGACATTCTGAATAATGTTAGAATAGAACTTATTGTTTGAATTGGCTCCACTTGTTGCAGTTACAGTCAGCGCAGTGGAGGAAGTGGGTAATTGATTAGCTACAAAAATTCCAACTGCACTTGCATAACTACGTTGCATGGTGATCGTACAATTTGTGATCAGGACATTCTGGCAACCAGCGGTGCCTGAATTTTTCAATAATGCATATCCCCACTCCATCTGGGTGGTGGGAGTTGTATTTGTCACAGGATCTTTGAGATCGATTCCATTGAAGGTAATGTAATTGATCCCTTGCAAGATAATGATCCCGTCGAGTGTTGTACTTACTCCCGGAGATGCAGTGATCAGAGGATCGGTCCCTGTTCCGGATTTTTGAAAAACGATGGGATTCGCCAGTGTACCTGTTGCAGTTATGATAAGATTTGAGGCTGTTTCAGTATATCCCGCTGCGACATTAAAGGTTACACCTCCACTCCCGACCCCCTGCGTATTTAAAGCCGCGATAGCAGCAGTTATGGTAGCATAATTACCGGGGATCGTTTTAATTCCGGTCAATTGACCGAAACCTGCAAAATAAATAAAGAGGAAAGAAACTAAAACGTAAAGCTTTTTCATACCTGTGTTTTAATTCTGGTGAGACGTTTTTGTAATTTGACGTAAAAATATCACAGAATCAGGAGAAAAGCAAATATTATCTTTTTGAATCTTTCTGTACTTTCAACGAAGAGCACACATCTTTTTTGTGAATTGCTGAAATAGATCATATGAAGGAATGCAGGAATTTAGAATGCAGGAATGCTTAAATGAATGAGATGGCGAGTTGGCGAGTTGTTGAAAAATATTTTGTTTTTTCGTATTACATTTGGGTTGAAAGCCGATTAATGGAGATTTTATAAACCTAAATTATGGTTATAGCAAACGATAATGTAATTACAAGGATGTTACATGGGAGGATTGGTAATGTTATTTTCCGGAAGGTCGGGAAAAAGACCATTGCTTCAAAGGCTCACGACTACAGCAAGCAAAAGTGGAGCAAGGCCCAGATTGAGAACCGGAAGCGGTTTGGGAAGGCTTCGCTTAAGGTGAATAAGAAACTGCGGGATGATCCGGAGTTGAAGAAAAAGTATAAGAAGATGGCAAAGGGTAATCAGAATGCCAATAATGTTGCCATGTCAGATTATCTTAAGCCGCCAGAGATAACAGAGATAAATGTTAAGAATTATAAGGGACAAAAAGGGAATACCATTCGTGTTGGTGCCAAAGATAAGTACTTTGTTGCCGGGGTTATTGTGATGATCCTCAATGCCCAGGGGATTGAGGTTGAGAGTGGTATGGCCGTTGAGATGCCTTTTAGTGGTAGTGGCGTATGGATCTACAAGGCGATGGAGGATAATCCTTGCTGGAAGGGAGGAAGGGTTGTCGTTCGGGTTGCTGATTCACCGGGAAATGTTGTGACCAGAGCATTGACGTTGGACGGAACGTAGGTATTTACGATTTAGGATTTTAGAAATTCCCCAAATAAAAAATCCAATTCATTTCAGATAAAGATGCTAATTCAAGCCTGGGAGAGAAATGCCCAGGCTTCATATTTTATGTGAAAATTCCTTGTTTTTTCTGGTTTTTTGGTGCCTTTAGGGGTACAAATTTTGTTTGTTATCCCGAAAAAGGGTTGTATGATGGTTGGATACAGGTATGTTAATGCTAAAAGCCGGGAAAGCCGCAGGAAGGGCGCAGGAAGGGCGCAGGAAGGGTATAGAAAGTTTACTAAATGGGAAAAAGAATTCTAAACCTTTCATTTCCTGAATAAATTATTCAGGAAGTTCTTCATATCTTCCCACGAATCTTTATCAGCCATAGCATTGTATTCAATCGGCATATTAAACTGTTTACCAATACGCGTTGCGTCAGGATTGGTGAATGCATGAGTTGCATTGGCATACACTTTAAAAGTATATGTCGCCCCTATTGAATCCAGTTGATCTCTAAAAGAATCAACATCAGCCGGGGAAACAAATTTATCACTTCCTCCATGGCAAACCAAGATATTGGCCTTTAACAACTTTTTATCTGCAGGAACGCCCGAAAGACTTCCGTGAAAACTTACTACTCCTTTTAAATCCGCCCCCAACTTTGCTGAGTTCAGAACGACTCCACCGCCAAAACAATATCCAATGGCAGCAAGATTATCAGGATCAGCCTGCGGAAATTCTTTGATCCGTTTGATCGCTGCATTCAACCTGTTCATTGCCAATTGGGGATCCTTATAGAGTGGAGAAGTAAGTTCCTGTGCCTCTTTCGGGTTTGCTGCATTTTTTCCATTACCAAACATGTCTACAGCCATAGCCAGGTATCCCAGTGATGCAAGTTTCCGTGCTCTCATCTTTGTGTAATCATTCAGCCCCCACCATTCATGAACGACTAATACCACCGGACGTTTCCCTGTTATTTTTTCATCATAAGCCACAAACCCGATCATGGTAACATTACCAAACTTGTAGGTTATCATTTCTTCTTTGATGGTTGATGCCATGCTTTTTGTATTAATAACTGAACTGCTTATCACAATTGTTACAAAAATAAGAAAACTTTTAAAAAAATATTTTGCCTGCATAATCTATCTGGTCATTAGTTAATAATCAGTCTTCATGTTTCTTTTCATTTGTACCTCCATTATCACCAACGATAAGCCATTTGCCCCCTTGTTTCATCAGGATATCAGTCCATCTTCCTTCTTCCATCTTCTTTTTTCCATCCACATCGCTTAATGTTGAATAATAATCTGCGAACGCAAAATCTCCATATACTTTTATCCCAACTGGTTTTATCTCATAATCTAACACCTTTCTTCCGGACATATATAGCTGAAGCCACTTCTGTATTTCAGGTTTTGTTGATGGCAGAGGTGAATTATCATCCCATCCCATATAATCAGGATGAAAATATTCAAGAAACCCAGCTACATCCCCTTTTGCAAAAACAGCCCAGTAATCATTCACTCCTTTCCAAACCTCTTTTTGAGACGCAGACCATTCCTGTGCATTTATCTTATTTTGAACGCCCACACCGAGTATTAATAGAATAGTAGTCATAATTGTAAATCTCATGTTCTTTCTCATAACCAAATCTCCTATTATTAATTCTAATTATTTTATCAAAATTTAATTCAAAGGTAATGGCACAAAACTCTTTATTTGGAATGATTATTGTTAAAAATTGTTAATAGTAGTCCTTCTGCATATAAGGCAGTAATTTCCCAGGATTGATAATTTAAAATACAAATATTTATAAATTTTAGAATACGGGTTTAATGATTTGTTTTGATTTTACATTAGATTTGTTCAACCATTCAATAATACCAAAACCGTTTTCATTACGTTTTAATAGATAAAAAGAAAACTGAAATATTTTCCATATGAATAAAAAACATATTCTTTTATTAATTCTTTTCCTTGGTTTCACGTTCATTTCGAGAGGCCAGATTTTGAATGAAGCCAGTAAACTTATTGCACCAGCTAATCAGGGCCTCACTGAAAAAGATGCTGTTAATGGCATAAAAGAAGCGTTGGTCAAAGGGACCGGGAAAAGCGTAAACCTAGTATCAAAAGTTGACGGTTATTTTGGAAATTCGGAGATCAAAATCCCATTTCCTGAGAATGCCAGAATGATTGAATCAAAACTCAGGGCAATGGGATTGGGTAAACAGGCGGACGATGTGATCCTGTCCATCAATCGTGCTGCTGAAGATGCTGCAAAAGAGGCAGAGACAATATTTGTGACTGCCATCCACAACCTGAGTATTGCTGATGCTATCCAACTTGTCAGTGGAAAAAATGATGCTTGCACACAATATTTATCCAAAACCACCACTCCTGAGCTCAAGACGAAATTCAGTCCGATCATAAAAGCTTCTCTCGACAAAGTTAATGCCACCTTAATATGGGAAGATGCAGTGAAGACATACAATCAAATCCCTTTTATTAAAAAGCAAAACCAAGACCTGACTGAATATGTGACCGATAAAGCCATTAATGGGCTTTTTATTATGATTGCCAAAGAAGAATTAATGATCCGCAAGAATCCTGTAGAACGTACAACGGAAATTTTGAAAAAAGTCTTTGGAAATTAATTCTCCGTTTAATTTGTTTAGTTTCAATATTTTGATCCTTTACTGCCTTGAAAGACAAAAAACACATTAAGTACTCAAAGTACAAGGTGTTCAAACTTACTACTGAGTCGAAAAGAAAAAATATGGTGGGCAGCAATCCTGAAGTGGAAAAGCGCAAGGGCTTACAAACAGCATTGAATCCATCCTATACAACCGATACGACAGTATCTGGGAATTACATTTACTCTACTCCCGGGGAAAATTAAAAGGTTATGACTTTTATTTTTCAAGATTCATTAAAACAAGGCTAGACCTCAGTCAATTTCTTTTTGGAAAAGCAAATCATATGGTTTAAATTATATTTTTCACCATCTATACTATTATTGAAAAACCTCTGTTTTGATTTCCTGAGGTTAAACAGGTGTCTTATAAATTAAATGACTGTCTATGATGAAAGGTATACTCCCTGCCCTAGGGTTGGCAGGTATTAACCGTAAAAAACTGAAATATGAAAAAAATCATGATTATTTTAATCTGCTGGGCAAGTGCTTTGGCGGTCTTTGCCCAGGATACTCAAACAGTCACTTCTTCAAAAGGCACAAATGATATCCATACACTTTTTGGAAACAGAACAGGAACCTGTAAAATTCCAATGGGTTTCTACATTGAAATGAACGGGGGATACACAATGTTTGGCAGTAAAAGTGTTTTCCTTCCCAGTATGAGCATGGGAATGATTCTTAACCATCATTGGACAATTGGGATTACAGGTAGTTTCATTGGAGATCCTAATGGTGTGCATCAAAAGAATATTTACTACGACTCCACGGCATCAAAAATGCGGGGAGCAAACCTTAGCGGAGGTTACGGCGGGGTTCTACTGGAATACATTCTTTTGCCAAATTCGAGAATTCATGTGGCTTTCCCTTTGATGATAGGCTGTGGTTCCATGTATTATACACCATCATTTCATCATAATGATTCTACATTCACAGGCAACTTTTCTCATAAAGAATTTCATCATGGTTATATCTCCAAGGATCGTTTCTTTGTTGTTGAACCAGGAGTAAGATTAGAAATTAATGTAGTAAAGTCCTTGCGAATAGGTTTGGGAATCAGTTATCGTTATTCTCCTGATTTTAAACTTCAAAACACATCACCAGATTTGTTAAACCAGTTCACAGCAAAACTAAGTATCCGTTTGGGAAAATTTTAATGATTCGAATTGCAATCTATGCATTATTGACCTTGTAAATTCCCATCCTCGATTTGTAAAAGAAGCCGTTTCAATAGTTTGATACGGCTTCTTAATCATTGTCAACTTCCAGCCTGGTTATTTTCCTTCATCAATTCTGTGAAATATTCATTTCACATTATAGTTACACTGGTAAGACTTATCTCTCATCATAGACGTCAACTTTGCCTCACAGGCTCCATTAAATTTGTTCAGATTTATTATAGCTTCAGGCATCGAAGGCGCAGTTGCCTGTGCCCAAACTCCGGCTATTGTCCTAATAGCTAATAAGGGAACCATTAATTCTCGAATATTAGAATACATGATTGTTTCCTCCGGATTGTTTATAACTGGACAAAATTAAATTTACATTAAGTTGTGTAATAAAGTTTTTGAATTATTGCTACTTGCCTATCCTCAGTTCATTCACTTTCTTAATGTCATCTAAAATGAAGCAAAAATTGATACCTTTGACCATCCAAACAAAAGTAGTTCGCCTTGGTAAAATCATGATGAAAAACTGGATAAGATGCTTTTGAGAATAAACGTAATTTAATTCAATCAGGAACGTGAGGATATTTAAACTAATTATTATACTGGTAATTACAAATAGTTTTCCAATTTTAGCTCAAACCGTTGATTCTCTTAAAAATGACAGATTTTCCATTCATGCACAGACTACTGTAATAAATCAATTCAAACCTGCTTTTTCAGCAAAGTACACCGGAGATAACAGCTTATTGACCACCCAGGAAGACAAGACGTCCATTACTTCGACACTATTTCTTGGGGTAAGAATTTGGAAAGGTGCCAGTTTTTTTCTTGATCCTGAAATAGCAGGAGGCTATGGTCTTAGCCAAACAGAAGGAATTGCAGATGCACCTAACGGTGAGACTTACAGGATCGGTAACCCGGCACCGGAAATATATGTTGCCAGGCTTTATTTCAGACAAGTTTTCGCTTTGACCAGTAAAAGAAGTTATCAGGAGAGCGACTTTAACCATTTAGGGCAGTATTTACCGGACAAGTATTTTACTGTCACTATCGGTAAAATTGGAATTACCGATTATTTTGATGACAACAACTACAGTCATGATCCGAGAACACAATTTATGTGTTGGGCATTGATGGACAATGGTGCATGGGATTATCCGGCCAATACCCGTGGGTATTCCCCCAGTATTGTGTTGGAATTTGTATCTACCCGAAACGAGCTAAGATATGGGTTTTCCTTAGTTCCTCTAACAGCCAACGGGAGTAATATGAATTGGAATATTACGGAAGCTAATTCAAACTCATTAGAATATATGCACCGATATAAATTGAAAAACAAAAATGGAGCAATTCGTTTCTCGTTTTTTTTCACAAATGCAAACATGGGGAATTACGAACAAAGTTTAGCCTTAGATCCAAACCATCCCATTATTGAAAATACCCGGGAATATGGACATACAAAATATGGGTTCGGAATAAATGCGGAACAGGAAATAAATGAATTTATGGGGTGTTTTCTAAGGGCAGGTTGGAATGATGGGAACAATGAAACCTGGGCTTTCACGGAAATTGACCGAACAATTAGTGCAGGTATTTCAATGACAGGAAAAGAGTGGAGACGAAACAATGATAATTTAGGGTTAGCATTTGTCGTTTCGGGAATTTCCAAGCCACACAGGGAATACCTGTCAGCTGGCGGAGATGGATTTTTACTCGGCGATGGACAGCTTAATTACGGGTTGGAACAATTAACAGAACTTTATTATTCAACTGAATTAGTCAAAAATCATATTTATTTAAGCGCTGCATATCAGTTTCTCTTGAACCCCGGATACAATAAAGACCGACAAGGGCCTGTAAATATTATTTCTTTACGATTACATGCTAAAATTTAATAGTTGTTATCAATATATCCGAATCCTAATAAAATGAATATCATTTTATGCTGATTAACAAATTGTTAACTATTAATGATGCCTGTTTCAAATAGATACAACCAAATAATTGTCTTGTTATCTTGTGGTGTTTATTTTCTTAACATTTAATTGTTGTTTGAGTAACTTTTTGTTCTTGTCTTCTTAACATTGGAAAAACGAAATACCGGCAACTTTGCACAATGAAATTGCTACCGGTTTTTCTTCTTCTTATCCTATTTGATTTTTCTCTCTTTGGCGCCAATATTCATGGAACCGTCTTCGAAAGTGAATCTAAAGATCCTTTAATAGGTGCAAATGTTATTTTAGAGAATACCTCTTTCCTGGCGATAACAGATAGCAGGGGGACTTACGAAATTAATAATGTCAAACCAGGAGAATTTACGATGGTGGTATCCTTTATTGGATATGTTACTATAAGGAAAAAGATTGTTATTTCCAAAGAAATAGAAAATTTTCATGAAAATTTTTTCCTGATTGAGAAAACAACCGTATTAAAGGAAATCAACGTAGTTGGAAACTTTACCAAGGGAACTGATCAGAATGCCCGTGCCACTGAGAAAAATGCCTCTAATGTTATCAATGTTGTCTCAGCACGAACGATTGACCTTTCGCCAGATATTACGGTTGCTCAGATAGCACAAAGAGTTTCTGGCGTTACCCTTGACAGGAGTAGCGATGGTCAAAACCAATATGCCATAATCAGAGGAATTGAACAGAGGTACAATAACACCTTAATTAATGGGGTAAAAATTCCAAGTCCTGATTCCAAGAATCGTTTCGTGCCACTGGATATCATTCCTGCTGAATTGCTTCAGGAAATGCAGGTCACAAAAGCGCTTACTCCGGAAATGGAAGGAGATGGAATAGGAGGAACTGTCAATGCAATCATGAAGGATGCACCTGAATCCTTATTGGTACAGGCACAAGTTGGGACCGGTTATAGTCAATTTTTATTCGATCATAAGTTTGTATCTTTTGATAGTAAGTCAATAAATTTTAAAGATCCCGATCAGGTTCATGGTCATTATTATGCTTCTACACAAGATGACTTTAACCGTCAGAACCTGATTTTTAATTCTGACCAGGCTTATCCTCATATCATTGGAAATTTTACGATAGGGCAGCGGTTTTTCAAAAAGAAACTGGGAGTTCTCTTATCTGTTGTTGACCAGGATACCCATACTGGTTCGGCGTCTGAAACAAATTCATTTTATATTGATACATATAATAATCCTCAAACAACCGACTATATTAATAGATACATATATTCGCACACAAACCGTTTAGGGATCAATGCTAAAGTTGATTATGTAATAAATCCGAATCATAAGATTAGTTTTTATAACATGTACCTCAAAACTTCTGAGACGCAATCGAGATGGATGGATGATACCATTGTGAATGGAAACGGAAGAATCGGACCGGGAACAGGGTATGTGAGCATTAGTCAACGGTCTCGTTTAAAAATTCAGTCTGTAGAAAGTGCATCCCTGATTGGCACCCACAGGTTATCTAAGAATTTACTGGCCGACTGGTCAGCAGTTTATTCAGTAGCTACAGGTCAGGTTCCGGATATGGCAGAGTTGAATACCTATCATACAGTACTTCCAGGAGGATCATGGCTAAACGATGCGGAATATTTGAAGACAATAACACATACCTGGCAGAAAAACACTGATCAGGACTTCACTGCTACTGCAAATATTGAGTACCTCCCGAAAATTCTTGATCATCAATTCAGTTTTAAAATTGGTGGACTGCTCAGGAATAAGTATAGAAATAATTATCAAAATGATTATTCTCTTAAACCAATCTTAGATTCTCTTCACCAGGATCCACCCTATACTGGAATACTGACAGCACAAGTCTACCCTTACCAACCTGTAGGAAACCCTGAATACAATACCAGTAATTATACGGCTAATGAAAGAATTACGGCAGGTTATATCCAAGCGAAAACACAGTTTGGCAAGTTCCAGATTTTTGGCGGTGTAAGAGTTGAATCAACGGAACAATCAAACCGAAATTTGACTGTTGATTATCCGGGGTTTAGTCAGCACTTTTTCTATTATACTGATTGGTTACCTAGTCTTCACCTTTCCTACTCTTTCACCGAGAAACATAAACTCAGGGCTTCTCTGTATAAAGCAATAAGCAGGCCTAACTACTATGAACTTGTAAATTATACTGAAATTGGCGATCAAACCAATACAAATGGAAATCCAAACCTTCGCCATTCCAAAGCCTGGAACTATGATCTTAGGTATGAATTCTATCCCAATGCAGAAGAAGTGCTTATGGCTGGGGTCTTTTATAAAAAAATTATAGACCCGATAGAACAGACACTTTTAGACAATGGCGGACAACCAACTATCACTTATATGAATTTTGGTAATGCATATAATTATGGATTCGAATTAGTTGTAATTAAATATTTCAGAAGTTTTGGTTTTTCCGGAAATTACACTTACATAAATTCAAGCATCTCCTCTCCGAAATTATACTATACAAAATCCTCTTCTACAGGAAGCGATACTACTTCATATATAAACGAGAAGCGACCAATGCAGGGACAATCGAAACATGTTGCAAACATTTCTCTGCTTTACCGTAATGTCAAAGCTGGTGTTAATCTTCAGCTTTCCTTCCTTTATCAAGGGAACCGCATTTCTGATATTTCCTTCTATTATAAACAGGACATCTATCAAAAAAACTACCTAGATCTTTCTTTCTCTGCAGAAAAAACCATTGGAAAGTATCTTGCTTTTTTTATTAAACTAAGTAATTTATTGAATTCCCCAAATGAAATGACAACGATGGCCGGGTATTTCGTAGAAAAATATTCTTACGGACAGAATTACTTATTTGGACTCAAATTTAAATTAAGAGGATAAATCAATTATTATTAACCATTAACAACAAAAATTATGAAAAACAAACACTTTAAAACACAACTATTCAAGAATTTTAGCGGATTCGCTGTTATTCTATTGATGCTCCTTTTGAGCATAACGCAATTTTCCTGTAAAAAATCAAACAATGTTGATGTCACATTGCCCGTCTCTAACCCTATTACTAAAGACACCCTTAGTGGTTTTCTCAAAGGGACAATGGTTTCCAATAAAACTTATTACGTCAATGGTGATATTTGGGTAAAAACAACAGATACTTTAGCTGTTCAACCTGGAGTTACCGTCATTGTGTTTGGAAATCCTAATGCAGCGCCTCCAGTTTCTTATGCAATTCATATTTCTGGTACTTTATTATGTGTAGGTACAAAATCTTCACAGATTACATTTAGACCTGCTGCCTCTAATCCAACATGGCCAATAGGATATTGGGGAGGAATTCAATGCGATTCGAGTTGCAAAATGGTAAACCTGACCTGGACTAATCTTAGTTATACTGGTGGTCCGGATGTTTCTGGAGGTGCCCAATTTGCTTTTTCTGTTCAGGGTATATCAACTGGTTCATTTACCAGTAATACGAAAGTTATTGTCGAAAATTGTTCATTCCTTAGCGGTATTGATGATTGTATTCGTTTAACAGGGCCTATCTCAGTCAGTATTAAAGGAAATGTGATTAGGCACGAAGGAAGCGATGATGGTGATAATATCAATATAAAAAAAGGAGTGACTGGAGATGTTGCTTATAACTACATTTGGAGTGCTGCGAATAATTCCATCAAATTAGTGACTAATGGTACTGTTCTCTATCCCCAAACAAAAATAAATATTTACAACAATACATGTATTGATGGCGGATGGCGTAAACAAGGAGAGCCAACTGCAGGTATGTTGATTGATCAGTTTGCACAGGCTAATATTTACAATAACCTCATTATTAATTGTGTTCGTGGAATAAGAATCACTGCAGAAGCTGACACAATCCACATTAAGGGAAATTATGGCTATAACCTTTTCTATTCAATTGTTGATTCAACAAGAGCTGGATACTATCCTGCAGGAGATTGGGGAAAAGCTCAACCAGGAGATATCCTTTCAACCGGTTTAAATAACAACAACCCTATGCTTGTTGACCTTGATGTTAATATCAATGCTTTGACTGATAATAACAATGCTCACTTACAATCAGGATCAGCTGCTATCGGGAAAGGAAATACTTCTGCTCCTTACAATATTGGTCTTGGAACCACGATGGCTCCTGGAAAAGATATTGGTTGCTATCAGTCTGATGGAAGTGGAAACCAACGATAATTTTTAATTAATTCTAACTTTATAGCCCAACTTCTGAGTTACGGAGGTTGGGCTATTTTTAATTGTTACTATGATGAAAACAAAGATAATAAACAAATTTAGTTTTGCTCTTTTAAAGAAGTTCAAATGTCGACTTATGGTTGTCATTATTTTAGTTTCTTTTTTTAATATTGGATTTCCCCAAGGTAAGCACGCTTCTTCTGCGAAAGAAACAAGCTCCGATTCGAACCTGGATACAATATTAAATTTAAAAAAACATTCATTTAATTTTCTCCTGGTTGGCGATTGGGGATGGAATGGTTATAGTTATCAAACAGCAGTTGCAACTCAGATGGCAAAAACTGCTCTTCAGGCAGATCCCGCATTTATCATTTCCGTTGGTGATAATTTCCAGGTCAATGGGGTTCAAAGTGTGAACGATCCATTATGGATGACCAGCTTTGAAAATATTTATAAAACTCCCGGTTTACTTGTTGACTGGTACCCTGTACTTGGAAATCATGATTATAAAGGGAATCCTGATGCTGAGGTTAAATATTCAGAGATTAGCAGAAGATGGAAAATGCTGGCAAGGTATTATACTTTGGTTAAAAAGGTTAATGACACCATTTCTGCCCGTTTTATATTCACAGATACACCGCCAATGGTAGACTCTTATTATAAAGAAAATGATGAATACAAAAGTGTCGCCACAGAAGATACTGCAAAGGAATTATCCTGGTTACACAATGTCCTGGCTAATGCTAAAGAGCAATGGATATTTGTTATTGGCCATCACCCGGTATTTTCGGCAAGTCCAAAACATGGAAATACTCCTGAATTGATTAAAAAGTTTAAGCCTCTCTTTGATCAGTACAATGTTGACTTTTATTTTTGTGGACACGATCACGATATGCAGCATCTCAAACCCACAGGTAGTAAAGTTGATTATATTGTCACTGGTTCAGGGGGAGAAGTCAGAAAAACCGGAAAAGATTCCAATAGTATTTTCAGTTTGTCAGAAGCGGGTTTCACTCTAATTTCAATTAACGGAAAACAACTTACCCTTTATTTCATCAATACTAAAGGGCAGATTGTTTATTCAATGACAAAATCAAAGGAATAACCTATATTAAGAAAATAATAGAAAAGTAGATTAGATCTATATCAATATCGACTTCATTTTCAATATTATATAGTCAGGATATGCTTTTACAACTTGTTTGTAATTAGTCTTGATACAATTTATCGCCCTTTTTCCCGTTTGGAAAAATGTAATTAACCACTAAAAAAAGTAACCATGTACATTATAACTGGAGCTACAGGAAATATCGGGAAGGCAATTGCCACTGAATTATTGTTGAATGGAAAAAAAATACGGGTCATCAGCCGGGATGTTAATAAACTGAAAGGACTCGTCGAAAAAGGTGCAGAACCAATGGAAGGTGATCTGAAAGACCCAGACTTTGTCAACAAAGCATTTGCAGGAGTATCAGCAGCCTTCTTAATAATTCCTCCCAATAATCATTCGACAGATTTTCGATCAGAACAAAATATTATTGCAAAGAACTATTTACATGCAGTAAAAACAAACCATCTTTCACATGTCGTCCTTTTAAGTAGTATTGGTGCACATTTACGAAATGGCGCCGGGATTATTGATGGTTTAGGTGAAATGGAAGAACTTTTCAAAGAAGTGAAGGAAGTAAATGTTTTAAATCTTCGCCCAAGCTATTTCATGGAAAATGTTTATGGGCAATTGCATACAATCAAGTTTATGGGGATAATGGGCTCACCAGTAAAGGGTGATCTTTCTTTCCCGATTGTGGCAACAAAAGACATTGCAGCAGTCGTGGCACAACGATTGTTAACCCTTAAATTCACTGGAAACACCATTGAGTATGTTTTGGGTGAGCGGGATTTGAGTTACAACGAAATTGCAAAAGTGATTGGATTAGCCATAGGTAGACCTGATCTTAAATATGTCATGTTTCCTTATGAGGATGCAGCAAAAGCAATGGTTCAGGCAGGATTTGTTTCGGAAAATGTTGCAGGATTATTGAATGGATTAGCTCGGGCAATGAATGATGGCTCAGCATTAAATGCATATCAGCGTACTCCTGAGAATTCAACGCCCACTACAATCGAGGATTTCTCAAAGAATTTCGCTGCAATATTTGATAAGTCCTGAAAAGAGGATGACTTAAAATTTGAAAGTACCTTCGTGGATACGAGAAAGTCCTGAACTCCAGGGTTATTTCACCTCTGGTGAACAATTATAAAAGAATCCTTCTGGTAAGAACCTGGTATCCAGGATTTCACCATCCCTGAATTTTTCAGCGTTGAAGGTTGGTTTTTCTTTATCTTCAATATAGGAAATTACCTTAAATTCAGTCCTGCGGTTAGCCTGATGTTCTTCTTCGCTGCAAGGTACCCCATCTTTACATCGATTGACCAACTGCGTTTTACCGTATCCATATGCAGTTAACCTTACTGGGTCAATTCCAGCTAAAACAATATATCTCACAGCAGATTCTGCACGTCGTTGAGATAGCCGGTTGTTATATTCATCGGATGCCCGGCAATCAGTATGTGACCCCAATTCAACTGTTATCGGGTTCTCTTTCATTATCCTTACCAGATTATTCAGTGCTGGTTCTGCATCTTTCCTGATATACCATTTATCTAGATCGTAATAAATGTTCTCGAGCTTAAATTTCTTGTTCACTGACAGCTTATCCAAAAGAAGGTCCCTGGGGATCGAAAGTTCCGTCTTGGTTTCTGTAATGGGAATTGTGAAAGCCAGACAGTCGGCTATATAACCTGTCTGCATTGCCTTTACGACGTAATGTGCCCCCTTCTTTACAGGTGTCTTAAAGCATCCTGTTGCATTTGTCTTGATCACAAGTACCTTCCCCGATTCATTGTCCAGTAAGAATACCATCGCCCCCGGAATGGGTTGAAGTGTTGTCTTATCTTTAACACACCCCGAAACCATCACTGGTGGGACCGTCTCTGCTATCTTCTTTGCCTGTTCCAAAGGACTCTTTTGAATTCGACGAAAACAATAAATATCATCCGCTCCCACCCCATCAGGCCGGTTTGAGCAAATGAAACCTTTTCCTGAGTCTTTGTATTCAGCAAAACCGAAATCATCAAAAGAAGAATTTATCGGTTGTCCAAGGTTTTTTGGCGTTGTCCATTTCCCATCTACCTGCCTGGTTACAAAAATATCCAAACCCCCAAATCCTGCATGCCCATCTGATGCAAAATAAAGATCTCCATTATCTGCTATATATGGAAACATTTCGTTACCAAATGTATTGATTACCTCTCCAAGGTTTGTCGCACTACTCCATTTCCCTCCCTCTCGCGTACAGTAATATATATCCGTGCCACCAAATCCACCCTTCATGTCTGAAACAAAGTAAAGCGTCTTTCCATCCGGCGAAAGCGCCGGATGCCCCACTGAATATTCATCACTGTTAAGAAAGAACGGCGTTAGCTTCCCCCATTTCCCATCTTTCCGCTTTGCGTAAAAAATCTTCAATAAGTGCGTCCTGATCTTTTTCCCCTCTTTCTTCCCTTTATCTTTACGAACAAATGTCCGGTTTAAGAAAATCTCCGTATTATCCTTGTTAAAGGTTGCCGGCCCATCATGGTAAGCCTGGTTGAGCAGTCCAGAAACCAGTTTTGGTTCTTTAAAATCGTTATAAAAATCATCCGGATAACCAGGCTCAGCAGAAAAAAGATGCAGGAAACTATTCCCTGTCCATCCATATTTCTTATTTTCCATCGTTGATATCTTCCGGTCACTGGCAAAAACAATCCCCTTGTCATAAAAAACAGGACCAAAATCTGATTGCTTTGAATTAAGCGCTATCGCATTCTTTATTTCAAATTCAGCAGGATTTGTTTGCCATAATATTGCACTATCACAATATGCAGCATATATTTTACCACGCCTGTCATTGGGGGAAAGTGAATCATAATGCAAAAAAACCGTCTTGGCTTTCTCATATTCTCCCGTCGCACGCAAAGCCTGTCCGTAATAATAAAAGTTCATCGGATCCGTATTCCCTGTCACAAGAGCCCTCCCATACCAGGATTTTGCATTCATCATGTCATTTTGCTTACGATAACACTCTGCTACCAAAACCGTTGCTTCTTTTATGTCCTTGGGGTCATTCTTGCGAATGGCCTGCTGAAGATGGGCGATCGCTTCAGAATAATTAAAAAAATCCATCTCCTTTTTCGCCTTGTTTATCTGACCAAATGTCGGAATGACACAACTGATGCCTAAAAAAATTATAAAAAATGATATACTCTTGTTCATATGCTGTTCTGTTTTTAAATTAGAAATACCTGGGTGTTAGCATACGGTTCTTATCAAAAATATCTAAGTAACATCCTAGATGGATTTCATGTGACCCCTTATTGTAGGATTGAAGAGCATTAAACCAAATGTCATAAGAATACCCGAATGTAAGACTTTTTGTGATATTGACTTCTGCCAGTAAACATGCTGCTGCATCCGTACGGTACGATGCACCTAGTGTCAATACATTATGTATCATGAAACTGACATTTAAATCCGTCTGAAAAGGCGAATTCTGAACATATTTACATAAAATTGATGGAAGAAATACCACATTGTCCCCCAAGGGAAAAGCCCCTCCTGCCATCCCGTAAAAATGTCTCATTAACTTTGTATAACTGTTTTCTGCATCCGCCGGAGAGGTGCTTTCTACAACCATCTGATTTTGTAACAAATGCTTCGATGATAACCCTACATAAAACTGCGTCCCATAATAATATATCCCAAAATCAACATCCGGGACCACTTTGTTCTTCACATGATTGCTCAACTCATAATCATTCTGATCCTTTGGGTCCAAAGCATTCCAGTTGATGTCCGCATACTGTATCCCTGCCGCAACACCAAAACAAAGTTTTGATGTCGGAAAAATAACTCGATAGGCAAACGATCCCTTCACCCCATAATTTGTTGAAGGCCCCAATTCATCTCGGATCGCATCAAAACCTAACCCTATATGCGGATCCTTCAAGGGCGTATGCGCTGTGAAGGAAATCGTTTTGGGGGCCCCGGTAATGCCCACCCACTGTATGCGGGTGAGCATATCCATTGCAAAAAGGTCCTGGCTCCCAGCATAAGCCGGGTTATATTCCAGCTTATCATACATGTACTGCGTGAAAAGAACATCCTGCTGGGCGAAAGTTGCTGTGCCGGTAAACAGGATAACAATGATCATTAGCTTTTTCATTATTTCAAAATTAAACATTTGTATCCAAATTAATCAATGACATTTTAATAACCCCGAGTTATTTTGTTGTACTACCCCGGACCCAAATCCATCCGGTTCGTGACCCTCCGTCTTTGATTGTTACAATGTAATAATAGGTTCCATCTGGGACTGGCTCGCCTTTATTATTATCCCCCTTCCAGACTTGCGTAGTATTATTGTAATGATCGATGGATTTGATCTTATCTCCCCAGCGATTAAAGATCAAAACGGTATTATCAGGAAAGTTCTCAATTCCATCTATTATCCATTCATCATTGACCCCATCTCCGTTTGGTGTAATAACATTGTGGATGATGAGCCAATTTATTGGTAATTCTGTACTGATGAAGATATAAACTTCTGCAGTATCACAAACTTCTGGATATTGATCATAACATAGAACGTAACATAAAGAATCTACTCCTGAATAATCCCGGTCAGGCGTGTAATAAACAGTGTTATCACTATTTATACTGGCTAAGCCATGTGCAGGGCCACCACACAAACTAGCCCCTACCAAGAGGTTCTTTGAATAGCTGTCATTGCCTGTGATATTGACATTTATCGGGATATTAACCCCAGTAGTGTCATAATCATTGACGGTTATGATCGCTTCTATATTCTTGTTCATTGTAATTGACACACTATCTGTATTCTGACAGCCTGTTCTTAAGTCTGTTACAGTCAAAATGAAAGTGACATCATTTGTCAGTCTCACTGTCTGTGGATGATCAGTCGAAGCTCCTATCAACAATGCAGCTGGTTGCCAACTGAATGCATATGCCCCCGATCCTCCCGAGGCAGTTCCCAACAGTGTTGTGTACGAGGTCCGTGGAATGATTTGATTATTTCCGGCATTGACATCAATCCTCACCCCGATGACAATATTCATCTGGCTCGTTGATATGGCCGATGAACAGCCACCTGTACCGGTAATGGTCAACGTCAATGTGATGGCCCCCGATTCTCCCACCGCTGGTGTATAGGTCGGCGTTAGCGTGGTCTGTCCGCTAAGAACACCTACCCCGTTTGTCGTCCAGAGTATTGTACTGTAGTTCACTGCAGTCGCTTGTGTCACCGTAAAGGGAACTCCCGCACAGGTTGATCCGTCAGGACCAGCACTGGCAACAGGTGTCCCGGTCAGCGTCAGGGCCATATGTGCCGATACCACTGCACAGGGACTTATCGGATCTATCGTCATGGTCAAAACAACCGTCCCTGTGATAATATCCACCATGCTTGGTGTATAGACTGGATTTACAGCATGGCTGTCATTGAAGGTCCCTGTTCCGCTTGTCGTCCAGGTCAACGACTGGTAATTCGTCGCTGATGCCCCTGAAAGCGTGAAAGGCTCTCCTCCACAGGTCGTAGCATCCGGGCCCGCATTGGCTGTGGCAGACCTGGAAATCGTCAGGACCATCTGATCCGTTACAGGGGGACATGGTGCAAAAGCCGTCACCGTTAGGGTCAACGTCACCTGACCTGTTTCTCCCGTTGCAGGGTTGTAAGTCGGGGTGATCGTGGTCGCCCCCGTAAGAGTACCCATCCCCGAAGAAGTCCATAATATAGAGGTATAGTTCTGGGCCGAAGCTCCCATTATTGTATAGGAAAAACCCTGACAGGTCGATTGGTCCGGGCCTGCATTGGCTATCGCCTCTTTCGAGATCGACAAGGTCATGTTATCTGATACTGTAGGACATGGTGCCGCTGCAAATGCAGTCAGGGTCAGGATCACTTGACCGTTTAGGATATCTGCCTGGCTCGGCGTATAATCCGGGTGAAGAACCGTTGTGCTGTTAAATGTTCCTGAGCCCGAGGTACTCCACTTCAATGAGTCATAATTTGTAGCCGTCGCCGCTGCCAAGGTTATCTGGTTCCCCCCACAAGTAGTCATATCTGGCCCAGCATATGCTGTCGCTTTCGGAGTGATCTGCAATTGCATAGCATCAACAGCATTCCCGCATGGCGGATTTCCATAAACCGTCAATGTTAAGGTTATCGTTCCTACTTCATTGGTCCCTGGAACATAGGTCGGCGTCAGTGTCGTTGCATTATTAAGAATACCTGTGCCACTCGATGTCCATAATAACCCGGTGTAGTTTGATGCCGATGCCCCTGTAATGGTATATGATGTCCCTTCACAGGTGTATCCATCAGGACCAGCATTCGCTATTGGCCCTGGTATGATATCTATCGCCATTTGGCTGGAGACCGAACCGCATGGTGGATTTCCTGTTACCGTCAGGGTCATCGTTATCGGCCCCGTCTCATATGAAGCAGGCGTATAAGTAGGTGTCAAAGTTGTTGATCCACTTAAAGTCCCCATTCCATTATCTGTCCATAAAAGCGAACTGTAATTCAAAGCTGTCGCTCCCGTAACAGTAAAGGCCTGGCCCTGACAGGTTGATCCATCCGGCCCTGCATTGGCTATCGGGGCCAAAACAATCGTAAGTGTCATGGAACTCTGAACAGAAGTACATGGAATATTCCCGTTTGCATGAAGCGTAAGAACAACACTTCCTGCTGTAATATCCCCTGCACTTGGCGTATAGATCGGATGTAAAACCGTCGCATCTACAAATGTCCCTGTTCCGCTTGTAGCCCAGAGTAGTGAACTGTAATTCGACGCAGAGGATCCCACAACTGTATAAGGCGACCCCTGGCACATTGATGCGTTCGGCCCGGCATTGGCTATCGGCGAAGGTGTAATATTCAATGTCATCTGGGAAGTAGCAGGTCCACATGGGGCATTCCCAGTTACCGTAAGTGTCAGTACAACAGCACCTGTTTGTGTTGGCGTTGGAGTATAGGTCGGGGCCAATGTTGTTGCGTTTGTTAGTACACCCGGTCCCGGGGCGGTCCATAATACGGAACTATAGTATTGGGCGCTTGCCTGGGTCACCGTGAAAGGAACACCCTGGCACGTGTATGAATCCGGCCCTGCATTGGCTATCGGGGCCCTGGTTATGGTCAACGTCATAAAACTGCTCGCATTTGCGCAAGGAACATTGGATGTCACGGTTATTGTCAGGGTGACAGCACCTGCGAGGATATCCGCATTACTCGGTGTGTAGATCGGGTGCAGTACTGTCGGATTACTAAAAGTCCCGGTACCATTAGTCGTCCAACTGATTGTAGTGGCATATTGCACCGTTGAACCATTTA
>Ga0364880_10125_pt1 | contig 47466 bp, 48 predicted proteins | sample ExccelJu500001D3_5_FD_206927 | JGI IMG/M metagenome (GOLD analysis project Ga0364880, IMG submission 206927) | Enriched cells from Trout Bog Lake Hypolimnion, Wisconsin, USA - BchlTB.July30.5000.01.D3 | ecosystem: Environmental > Aquatic > Freshwater > Lake > Hypolimnion/Profundal zone | place... | reverse complement strand
AGTTTTTATCCTATCACCAGACAATAAAATTTACACTGACTTGAATGTACAACTCCGTTCTTACTTCGAGAAGCACGATGTAATGAGTCCAACAGAGCGTAGGAATGTCAAATTTTGCTACGAGACCGCGATTTCTTTTTGACCGGTTCCGCCTTTCTTTGGAAGAGTCAATTCAAGCACGCCATTTTCATATTTGGCTTTCGCATTTTCCTCATCTATCTCATAGGCTAAAGTGAGGCTACGGAAACATGATCCTTGATACCGTTCATGCCAGAGCATTTTTCCTTCTTCAACTGCATCTTTTTCGTGTTTTGCCTCAGCCATGATCGAAACTTTGTTGCCTTCAACCGAAACCTTGATTTCGTCCTTTTGAACACCTGGAATGTCGGCATAAACCAAATATGCTTTATCATTTTCAGTTAAATCCATCTTTATCTGGGGTGAAGTATCTCGTTCCCACGACATAGGAAGCATAGATACATTATTGAACCAGTCATCGATATCTACAAACGGATCAAACCGTCTGACGCTACCGAACAGCGGAGTTTTAATTAAGCTGCCCATGATCATTCTCCTTTCAATCAGAACTCAGGTTAAACAAGAGGAATGAGACACTATTCCAGCTAAACTTAGATTAGCCTGATTTATTGAAGTTTCATAAAAAATCTAAGGAATTGAGACTTAATTGAAAAATTGCGTTGAATTTATTCAAAGCAATCTACATCAGTCAAAGTAAAGCAATTAACAGTGTGTCATGGTGCATGAGATACACAGTGAGATAGCCTTATTAAATCAGGAACGGCAGATTGAGGCAACGTGCAGAAAGTCCTTGATGCGCATCGAAGCTACACTTTCCACATGCTAGACCACATGGGAACATGACCGAAACAACCACTCGAGGAAATTTAACTGGCAGTTTACAACTTCTAAAGCTCGGGCTCTGACACTGACAGAAACCACTTTTCAATAAAGATCGGCAGTTTCCTTTGGGTTAGGCAGCTTGTACTTCAGGGGCAGGGTGAGTAGAAGCAATAGCTGTCGTTGGTGCTGTCGTTACAACAGTTTCCTTGGTTGCTTCTTGCTTAACTGGGGTAGGGCGAGGCTTACGAACTGACTTAGTTGCCACCTTAGTTTCTGGTGCAGTCTTTGCTTTTGGAGCAGTCTTCTTTGTAGCCTTAGCAACGGGTTCTGACTTTGCCACGGGTGTTTTAACTGCTTTAGGGGGGGCCTTTTCAGTTGCCTTGACAGTCTTTTTAGGCTTCGCGGCCGCAGTAATGACCTTTACGGCTTTAGCTTTTGATTGGGGTGCGGGTGCGGAAAGTTGCGTTAAAACTGCAGCTACATCCTTTTTCCCCATTGTTCTTAAGTGCGCAATTCTAATTAATTGCGGCTGTTTTGGTTTTGACAAACCACCTTCCCAGTTGTATACAATTGCTGGTGAAACATCTAACAATCCTGCAATCTGACCTGCTGTTAAACCAAGCTTTTCCCGCATTGACTTAAATCCTTTGGCAATAAATCGGATTTTTTCAGGCTCGATGTTTTTTTGTGGGACAGCTGAGCTATTTGCGACTTTGCCAAATTTTGAGAGCTGTTTTTCAAGAGAAACAGTACGACGCTTCAAATCAGCAATCTCAGACCTGTATGCTGATGAGGCCTTTTTAAATGATTCAGTCTCAGCTTTAATCTCTTTGCGTGCCAAACGCGTTATTTCTTCTTTCAAAATTGATGTTAGGTTAGCCATGATAAATCCTCCAAAATTACATTTTTAATTTATTTAGAAACAACTAATATCTGAGTATTCTACTATTATTTATTCCAGCTTGCTAAGTAGCAAAATATCCACAACAATATATACCGCTTCACTTCAACCACAACAACAAAGAAAAACTATGAACCGTAAAAAACTCGCCGAAACACTGGCAAAGAAAACAAAATCCAGCAGCGCAGCAGCAGACCGTACTATCGCTGCTTTTATAGACATAATTTCCGGCGCACTCAAGAAGGGTGACAAAGTTGCACTCGTTGGATTTGGAACTTTTGAAGTTCGTAAACGTGCCGCTCGTACTGGTCGTAATCCTAAAACCGGAGCAGAATTGAAGATCAAGGCTTCCAAGCAAGCGGCATTCAAGGCTGGAGCTACGTTGAAGGCTACTGTTAACGGCACAAAGAAATAACTAGTTCATTCCATAATTACAATGTGAAGTGCAGTTTTAAGACTTGCTACTGCTTTAAGATTAACCTGGTGTGCGTGAATTAGCTGCCTTCACAGCAACGAGTAATATGGGTTGGTAGATTATTGTTAAAGTCGCTCAAGGCTTATGTTGAGGCTTTTCTCCAACTGGCAGGCCAGCTTCCTTCCAAGCCTTGAAGCCGCCTTCGATATGACAAATCCGAGTCAATCCCATCTCCTGCAATGTCGCCGTTGCTAAACTTGAACGCCAAGCCGAACCGCAGTACAGAATAAATTCTTTCCCCGAACCAAAGATGTCTTTGTAATAAGGGCTCTCAGGATCAACCCAGAATTCAAGCATACCGCGAGGGGCATGAAAGGCCCCCGGAATCATTCCTTCACGCTCCAGTTCTCTGACATCGCGAATGTCTACGAAGACAACATTTGGGTCGTCAAGTTTAGTTTTTGCTTCTACCAGCGAAAGCGTACGAATCTTTTTCTGCGCTTCAGCGATCAACTGCTTGTATCCCTTGGTAATCGTCATGATGGTTCTCCTGTATTCGAGATTTGCTAAATTGCCAAATGCATTGCAGTATTAAACATCATCCTGTACCTACCTCACCCCCACCTGCTGCTTTGCCCCGTTCTCCAATACTTTGCAGATTAACACTTCTGTTCTAATACAATCCACGTACCGGGTAGCATGGCACGTTAGCACTTCTCTTTTGGCGGTAAGGTCGTTTAGATACTGATGTACATTGTTCAATGGTATGCCGGTTGCACTAGAAATATCTGTATCCAGGCATTCGGATTCATTCATTAGATTCTGGATAACGCATGACTACGATTTGTTCATCTGGCTCTAACCAGAACTCACCGTGAATGCCTTTTATATTTCCGGTGATCAAAAGAATCAGTCCGTCTTCTGAACGGACTTTCGAGACGGTTTCCCAAGCAAAAGTCGGATGTGCGTTTGTTCCTGTCCCGTTATAGATGTGATCATTCACTCGTACCTCTGATGCAATCAAGGTAATTCTATTCGTCATGGCAGCTCCCGTTGTTCGACAGACTACCACTTATAGGTGGCGTGGGGTAAATAAAAGAAAGCCGCCCGCTCTGATCAAAGGGGTGGCGAATGAGTCAATTATGTGTCCACGTATTGATAATATCGATTTTCAATTTCTACGGCAAGTTTAATTGCGTAATACAAGTCAGGAGTAGCCATGTCCGTGGTTTTGGTAATATCAATGTCAAGCCGTTCACCACCTTGTATCTTAATCAATCACTTTCCATAAGTACCAGGCTCCGACAGTTCTGTAGGGGCGCCATTTGTCCGTTATAGCCATCATTTCATCTTCGGTTGGTCTAGCCTGCAGTCCGTAAAGCTTCTGCAAGCCCCTACGTAAGCCTGCATCACCAGTAGAAAATATGTCGGGTCGCCTAAGCGCAAATATCAAGAACATTTGCACAGTCCATGCCCCGATGCCTGTTATGGCAGTCAGCTCACGATAGACATTCTCGTCCTCTTGTTCTTTTAGTATGTCTAGGTCAAGCTGCCTGGTGGTAACCAGTTCAGCGATCCGCATGATGGATTTCGCCTTTGTGGTTGAAACACCGCATGACCGGACTTGCTCGAAATTTAAAGTCACTATTTTCTTGGCAAGATCTTTCCTGCCACCCGCGCACTCAACGAGCCGATTAAAAATTGTGGTTGAGGCCTTGCCCGATAGCTGCTGGCTAATGATGGAAGAAACCAGTACTTCGAATTTAGGTCTATCCTTTGTCGTTAGAGTGCATGAACCAACTTCATTAATCAGCTTACCAAGCTTTTTGTCGCACTTGCTGAGATGTTTTTCAGCATCCGCAATAACAGCCGTACTGAGTTCTGTTGGTAACTTTGAAGTGTTCATGCTGATTCTTTTCCCACCATTGCCACATTACAAACCCCGCACACAATTTTGGTTTCTGGTGCAACCCAAGCCTTGGTGCCACACTGAAGGCAAACAAGTACCGTGCGTGTAGATGGTTTTCTGGGGGCAGGTCGAAAAACTGTCGCCTTTCCGTTGATTGCATCAGGAAGCTTGAAAACGGGAGGTGGAGTTACTTCATACTCAATACCTGCGTCTTTCAACTTTTGTACTGTTTCAACCTGAGTTTCGGGTGCCGCTGGTAAATGTCTGTCTAGCCACGGTATGACAAACCCGCTTGCTAGCAGTTTCCTGCATGACACAAGAAATACTCCATCGGGAATTATGTAGTGGCTTAGTGACCGGCCAGTCCGCTTGCCATTGGGCAGCCCGGTGTCCGATGGCATCAGTCCCAATGCTTCCATTTTTATGGCCCATTCCTGATTGTGGGCATTGGATGGTGAGGGAGTGCCGAAGTGCTCCTGCCAATGATGCACCATTTCGTGAACCAAGGTGGAAAGTACCGATTCAACCGGCCTTAAGGTAAAAAAGCCTGGGTGTAAACCCAGCTCGTCAATCTGTTCCCCCGTGAGGGAGATGAATCGTGCAGCATGGTGATAACCATACACACGACTAGCCGAGCGAAGGGTAATCAGGCAAGCTGGTAACTTACTTTCAAACAGATCTGCATTGAAGTGGTCAAATGCGCTCTGAAGTGCGGCATAGAAACTTGATGTGGGAGAAGGCTGCTGGGTCATGGTTATTTGTGTCAAACTATCTTGTCTCAAGGATATCCTGATGTGTTCGCACTAACAACCTAAAAGACAATCTGAATGAGAATACCATTTATTTGCACTGGAGCTGGTCAGTGTTTTTCTCGGGCATGTTCATTTTGTGGTGTACTCAAAGTATAAAATTATTATTTTGATAAAATGTGTGCTCGCATTCAGGATAGTAAGGCTTGCTCATGTGAAGATCACTTGCCCTGAATATACTAAAATATGAAAACCCCTCTTGACTCCATACTCGATTACCACCAACGCACCAAGCATCATTTTCAAAAGTATGCTGCGGGGCCGGATTTCCTGGATTGGGATAGTCAACCGGATCCCTTTCGTATTTTTACCGGCAGCGCTCAATTGGAACTTCCCCTGCTGGGGACTCAAGCACAGTCGCTATTTCAAGATCTTTTCACGCCGGGTGGGGTGGCAATTCAAAAATTAACGTTGCCCAATATTGCTGCATTGTTAGAACTTTCATTTGGACTTTCTGCGTGGAAACAATACGACAATACCCGCTGGGCACTACGTTGTAATCCGTCGAGTGGCAATCTTCATCCTACGGAGGCGTATCTGGTGATCCAGGGATGTAATGAAATCTCCGATGGTGTACATCACTACATGAGTCGTGATCACTTGTTGGAACAGCGCTGCCGTTTCGCATCTGCAAAGCCAGTTTTTCCGGCAGACTCTTTCCTGATCGGGCTATCTTCGATCCATATACGAGAATCATGGAAATATGGTGAACGAGCCTTTCGCTATTGCCAGCATGACGCAGGGCATGCCATTGCCGCACTGCGCTATGCAGCAGCTACACTGGGCTGGCGATTGCATGTGCTTGACACATGGAGCGATGCTGACATTGGTGCGATATTGGGCCTTGATCGCGATGCCGATTTCGTTTCTGCGGAACGTGAGTGTCCAGATCTCATGCTGCTTGTAACAGCATCATCGGGTGGTGAAACTCCATTCACTTTTACTGCAGATGGACCGTTGAAAGCCGCACAGAATTGTGATTGGCAAGGGAATGCCAATATATTGTCACCCGAAAAACCTATCCTGTGGCCGGTGATAGAGCAAGTTTCTCTCGCATGTATCAAACCCCGCAGTCAACAATCTTTTTTGCACCCTCCAAGTATTCCCACCCCGCTTGGCACCGACTGCAATTTAAGTGCAGTTGAAATCATCAAACAACGCCGCAGTGCCCAGAAATTCGACGGTAATACGTTGATATCTGCCCCGGTGTTTTATCGCATACTGGACATGACTTTACCCCGCGCCGATATTGCGCCGTGGGATGCAATAGGTTGGGAACCCCGGATTCATCTGTTTCTTTTCGTTCATCGGGTGGAGGGGCTGGTACCCGGCCTCTACATATTTTTGCGCAACAACTATGTTGAAGAACAAATGCGAGCGGAATTATCCGCCGAATTCGAGTGGCTACCCGTGGCAGGCTGTCCCGAGCATTTCTCTCTCTTTCTGCTGATGGAAGCTGATATGCAAAAGGCTGCTCGCACCTTGTCCTGTCATCAGAATATCGCCTCACACGGCGCATTCAGTCTTGGAATGTTGGCGGAATATCAAGCCAACCTGTTCCTGAATCCATGGGTTTACCGCCAACTATTTTGGGAAGCCGGCATGCTGGGACAAGTACTCTATCTTGAGGCCGAGGCGGCAAACGTGCGAGGTACTGGAATCGGCTGCTATTTCGATGATGAAGTTCACGACTTGCTGGGCATAAAATCCCAGGTCTTTCAGAGCATGTACCATTTCACTATTGGCGGAGCAATTTCTGATAATCGCTTGCAGACGCTGGCGGCTTATGAGCATTTATCACGTAAAGTTTGATATGAAGCTAATTTCTATCGGGATCATATCAACCCCATGTGCCGCCTCTGAAGATGCTTTATACGCTTTCCCTCTTGTATACTTCCCCCACTTTTACACTCAAAATTATCCACCATGCCTGTGATTGACCAAGCCAAAGCCAGATCCTCAGCCCTTGAACTAATCGATTATATCGATGCCAGCCCCAGTCCTTGGCACGCTGTAGCGAGTACCGAGACGCGCCTGCTGGCGAAGGGTTTCATTCGCCTTGAGGAAGTGGACTCGTGGCAACTCGCGGCCGGTGGTCGCTATTACGTTGTTCGAGGTGGTGCGTCAATCATTGCATTTGTGCTGGGCAGTCGGTTGTTGCCGGAAGCCGGTTTCCGCATTGTGGGTGCCCATACTGATTCTCCAGGATTACGGCTTAAGCCGAAGGCAGCTCTGGCAAGTGATAGCCTCGCACGCTTGGGGGTTGAGGTATACGGTGGACCAATACTGGCCACGTTCACCGACCGGGATTTGAGTTTGGCCGGACGAGTTGTGTTGCGCGCTAAAAAAGGACAAGATACTCGATTGCTGCGCATTGAACAGCCTATGCTGCGTCTTCCCAACCTGGCGATACACATGAACCGGGATGTGAATGAGCAGGGCCTGAAGCTAAATAAACAGACGGAACTGCCGTTGATCCTGGGCCTGCTCGGAGAGGGGGAGGACGCCGAAGTTCAATTGCGTAAGCTGTTGGCGAATGCCGCGCAGTGTGATGCGGCAGAGCTGCTAAGCTGGGAACTGAATGTTTATGACGTACAGAAGGGCTGCCTGTGGGGAGCAAGCGAGGAGTTTATTGCGGACAGCCAGTTGGACAATCTGGCGTCCTCCTATGCGGCACTCACCGCTCTAATAGGTACGGAGCAACCGACTTCCACCTGCGTGGCGGCCTTCTTTGATCACGAGGAAGTCGGCAGTGAGAGCGCCAGTGGGGCTGGCGGCAGTTTTATCACCGACGTATTAAACCGTATCTGTTTTTATTCGAAATTGCTCGAGGATGATAAACGACGTGCAATGGCACGCAGTTTATTCATCAGCGCTGACATGGCCCATGCCTATAATCCGAATTTTCCGGCTGCATATGAACCCGGTCACAAAGTGAGGGTCAATGGCGGTCCCGTGATAAAGACCAATGTAAATCAACGGTACACAACTAACGCAGAGACTGCTGCTCGTTTTATGGGATTTTGCGAGAAAGCCGGAGTACCTTATCAGCAGTATGCACATCGTAGCGACTTGGGTTGTGGCAGTACAATCGGCCCAATTGTTGCTGCACGATTGGGAATCGCAAGTGTGGACGTTGGTTCACCCATGTGGGCAATGCATAGTGCTCGCGAAAGTGCTGGTGTTTTGGATCAGGTCTACATGATTGCTGCCTTGGAAGCTGTTTTTTCCAGTTGAAAAATGTGAACCTGCGTTTCTCTCTTCAAGCAGCATATTGGAATCATTACATCCTGTTTATTCGTATAAAAAACGCACCATTACTCACTAACGGTGTTTAACTAATCGCAAAAGTTCTAACTCCTGAATTTAACGTGAAAGAAACCATACTCAAGGCGTGATAAACCCTGGCCGATGAAAGCCATGGAATTTGAATGAATATCGATCAAGCTGGCTTTGGAATGAAGCCGAAACTAATCAGTTTTTTGATCCAGCGAGCGGCATTGCGTTGAACGGAAAGCGCTTCATAGTCGGTGGCGGAGTCCCGGTAATATTCGCCACGGTCGAGCATGAAGAAGATGGTGCGTAATAGTTTATGAGCCAAGGCGACAATGGATCGTTTGTGTCCACGGCGAACGATCAAGGCTTCGAATTTCGACTTAAATGCCGACTTGGTACGGCTGGCGGCATGGGCGAACTCGCAGAGCAAGCGACGGACATAGAGGTTGCCCTTGCGGACGCGTCCTGATTTGCGCTTGCCGGCGGATTCGTTGTTGCCCGGGCAGATGCCGACCCAAGAGGCCAAACGATCAGCGTTGCCGAACGCAGCCATATCGGTGCCGATTTCCACCAGCAACATGGCGGCTCCGATGAGATCGACCCCAGGCAAGGTTTGCAGCAATATGAGCGCGTTCTGCTCGCTCGCCAATCCTTCGAGCAATCGTTTATCGAAACGACCGATGCGAGCTTCGATTTCCTCGATGTGTCTCATCAGTTCGTCGAGGACGAAGCGATGGCTGTCGGTGAGTTCGCCTTGCAGCGCATCGAACAGTTCTTCGCGACTGGCTTTAAGCCGTTTACTGGCAAGCTTGAGTACCTCGTGGGGAGACTGGCCGTCCACGATGGCCTTGACCATGGCGCGTGCCGACTGGCCGTGCAGGTCGCTGACCACCACGCCGAGGCGAATGCCACCATCGGTCAACACCTTGTGCAAACGGTTCTTCTCGGAAGAAAGAATTCCGACCAGTTTCTGCCGCTGCCGCGAAATCAGACGCAACTCGCGCATTTTAGAGGATGGGACGAAAGAATTGCGCAACAGTCCGGCACGCGCCAAAGTGGCCAGCCATTGCGCATCGCCGACATCTGTCTTGCGTCCGGGAACATTCTTGACGTGCCGTGCATTGACGACCTTCGCGAGAATGCCTGCCGCCTCCAGCGCCGCATACGGGCTTTTCCAATAGATGCCCGTGCTTTCCATTACGACTTCATCGGGGGCAAACGATGCGCACCATTTGGCCAGCTCGCGCCGATCCCGCTTGAACGCGCCAAATTGGCGTTGTTCAACGCGCACCGTTCCGTCAGGCTCTTCGATAATTGCGCAGGCCGTGATTTGCGCCTGATGAACATCGAGACCGATAACGCGTTTAAGAATTGATACCAGCAGTTCCATTTCATCTCCTTTAGAATTACACTTGGATATGGAAGATGGCAGGTGCCAGAACTGAAATTGCCTGGAGGCGACTAGTCGCCAACGGCCTGTTTAACGTGCGCTCTCTATGGAAGCAATCCGGGGTACGAGTCAGTTCGGCGGGTCACGTTAGGTTGCGGGGTCTAGCCGCCAAAATATTGCGCGACCTCAACTTGCCACCTTCCGCCCGTAATTTCTTTCATCATCTGGGGTGGCGGCAACTGCAATGACCGTTAGGAGAATAATAACTTTTCATTATCTGCATGTTAAGTAGAAATACTTAGGTATTTCTACGGATTCATTTCTATGTAATGTTGGAGTATGTTTCACTGAACGCTGTTTCATTGAATTTCCAGAAGAGCAGATGAAATGCAAACTGGAACTTAAATGACAACTGGTAAACATGGAAATGACATTAGAAAGGATAACCGTATCACTCTCTCCTGCACAAGGATTGAAATCCATTGGGGACATCTCCTGCTGTGTTCTTCAAAAAGGGGCCTCACCTGTAATTGTAAAAAGAGAGTGTTCAAGAGATTTACCCACCCGGCAGAATGTGTTTCTCACTTCAGCACCGGATGAATATGCATCTGAGAACACACAGATTCACGGAAAATATTCCCCTGATAACTGGTCACTTGATCTATTGCAAAGTTTGGAATGGAAGCGGTTTGAAACACTTTGCCTGGAATATTTCCGTGTATTGGGAAAGGAGGCTGTAACAGTCTCGCAGGGGGCGGATCGAGGTATCTTTGCCAGAATTTTTAGAGAAGATTCAGATTATCCTGAGTACGAGGTTCAGTGCCAATCCGGAATCGGTTTAGTAGAAGTCAATCAGATCAAAGAGCTATTTGGCGTAATGGTACGAGAGTTTTCCGGCAAAGGTATTTTTATGGCAGCCAGTAGTTTTTCGGAAGAAGCAAAGAAATTCAGTGCGGATCACAAAAGCATGATATTCCTCATTGACGGTAATAAATTCCTGTCGATGCTATCTAAATTACTGGAGGAGAAACAACACTTACTTTTTAATTTGGCTACAGAAGGAGATTACATCACGCCTACCTGTGTTACATGCGGGATAAAACTGATTAGAAAGACGTGGCGCAATGGAGAATTCTGGGGGTGCAAGAATTACCCGAATTGCAGGTTTACATTAAAAATTTGAGCAACATCTTTCGCTTAGACTGGACCCGTTAAATGAAAAAATTAGCCGTTCTGATTGTGGGTTCGATTGCATTGTGCGGATACATAAATAGCAGTTTCGTATTAGCTGTAGAACTTTCCCAGCCAGAAATGATTGGCCTGTCAAAGCAGGCATTATTGAAATGTTTCGGAACTCCCATCGGGCAAGAACAAATAGATGATTTGGAGTTCCTGACGTATGGTGGCCAAGTCGAAAAAACAACTAATGGGACGGGAAATACCGAGAATATAGTTGATTCATCAACGCACGTTCCTTGTAGAGCGACAACCTTCGTGCTTAAAAATGGCCTTGTTCAGCATATTTATAGTCCGGGTCGTTCAGAAAACGCATCTGAAAATGGAGGGAATTGCGTATTCAATATTGAAAAGTGTAAATAGGTTGAATTAACGATTATTTTCCAAAAAAGATTGGGTAAAAGTCTGTGAAATAAAAAAACAGTCAAACGTAATAGACTGACTTTAAATATGTAACTTGGGGGAAGCATGAAAGAACTCATGAAATTAAGGATAGCCACGCCGAAAGCACCGCTACATCGATCAGTTCTGCCCGAATATGTTGAACCGGGTGTCAAAATGATAGGTCAAATATTTCCAGCAATTGAAAATAGAATAACGGCTCTGTGGGGTTCCGCTCAGTTGCAGACCTATCTTTATAGCATCATTGTTGACCATAGAGGCGGACGACGAGGATTTCCGAAACAGATAGTAACCGTGCTGTTAAGAATTCACCGTTACCACGGCAAGTTGGTTTCTGATGAACATAGAAATGCCTGGATACATGCGTCTTACTGAACAACGGTGATAACCCTAAGAGAAAAGGCGACATTTTTAAATGAAACCCCTAAAAATCTCTGTTCCGAAGCCACTACCAAAAGTAGAGCTTCCTCCAAATGTTCAGCCAGATATATCTTTGGTTTTGGAACACTATCCTAAAATCGGCACAAGAATATCTTTGCTGTGGGGTTCTGCAGAGTTACACAAATACCTCAATGACTTGATCTTGGATGACAGAGGCGACCGAGAAGGTTTTCCTCCTCGTATTGCAGCTGCGATTATGCGCCTAATCAATGAGCACGGTAAATTGGTAACAGATGATCACAAGAATGTTTGGAAAAATACAACCTACTAATACTTAACCATGACTTTAACTAAAGCGGAACTGGCAAATGCCTTGCAAGAAAAAATGGGAGTCATGAAGTCCGACGCCTATGATTTGGTTAGTGCATTTTTTGAGGAAATTAGTTCTCAACTTGAAAAGAATGAGAATGTGAATTTGTCTGGATTTGGCAACTTCCAATTACGAGACAAGAATCCTCGTCCGGGCCGTAATCCATCAACTGGAGAGGACGCCCTAATCAGTGCCAGACGGGTAGTTACTTTCCACCCCAGCCAGAAACTCAAAGAAAAAGTTACAACAAACTTTAAGGGGCTAGAAGACTGAATATGTTAGAAATCCGTCGAGCAAAAGACCGCGGTACCGCCGATTTCGGCTGGCTGTATTCACGCCATACCTTTTCTTTTGGACACTATTTTGATCAAAAGCAGGTTGGCTTCTCCGACTTGCTTGTCATTAACGATGACATTGTTCAGGCAGGGCAAGGCTTTGGTACGCATCCGCATAGGGACATGGAGATATTCTCCTATGTCCTGGAGGGGGCGCTTGAGCACAAAGATTCCATGGGGACAGGATCGGTGATCCGCCCGGGAGATGTGCAAATGATGAGTGCGGGTACTGGCATTTCTCATAGCGAATTCAATCACTCGTCGAGCGAACTCGTGCATTTTCTCCAGATCTGGATTACCCCAAAAATTAAGGGTATCAAGCCGCGTTATCAACAGGTTAATTTCTTGGATACCGAAAAACGCGGGCAGTTACGTATAATTATTTCACCGGATGGTGAGAACGGGTCTTTGTCGGTTTGTCAGGATGTTAGGGTATATGCTGGATTGTTCGACGGCGGTGAGTCTTCATCACTCAAGCTGGCTTCAAATCGATTTGCATATATTCATGTTGCACGAGGAGAGGCGATGATCAACGGTATTCGTTTTGATGCTGGTGATGGTGCAAGAGTGCGCGGTGAACCCAGTATTGATATTAAAGAAGGCAAGGATGCTGAAATGCTTATCTTTGATCTTCGAGCAAATGAATTGCCTTCCAGATAGGAGTGTCGCGAAAGTATTCATAGTACCGGAGCATGGGAAGGCGAAATCTGGAACCGAAGAAAGGGTGGTCAAATCTATCCTGAACATCTCACCATTACAGCAGTAAAGAACGCAGATGGAAGTATCTCAAATTACGTTGCAACACTTACCGATATCACCCTGACTAAAGCTGCCGAGGATGAAATCAAACATCTTGCTTTTTATGACCCCCTCACCAGATTGCCGAATCGGCGGCTTTTGCTGGACAGGCTCAGGCGAGCGTTGGCTTCAATAGCGCGCAGCGGCCAGACTGGCTCACTATTATTCATTGATCTGGACAATTTCAAAACGCTCAATGACACGCTTGGCCATGACATTGGGGACGTCCTGCTGCAACAAGTTGCAAAACGTCTGGAGACTTGTGTACGTGAAGGTGACACCGTAGCTCGATTGGGCGGAGATGAGTTCGTGATCATGCTCGAAGATTTGAGCAAAGATTATCTAGAGGCGGCTGAGCTGACAGAATTAGTAGGTAATAAGGTTCTATTGACGCTTAACCAACCCTACCAACTGTCATCTCATGAATATCACAATACCCCCAGCATTGGCGCGACTCTGTTCAGTGATAACTTGCTGTCAGTGGATGATCTGATGAAACAAGCCGACATCGCCATGTATCAGTCCAAGAAAGCGGGTCGCAATACTCAACATTTCTTTGATCCTAAAATGCAGGAAGCCATTGATTCTCGTGCGACTATTGAACGAGAACTGCGTGATGCTCTTGAAAAGCAACAATTTCAACTGTACTACCAAGTGCAAGTTGACGGTATCCAGGAGGATGGGACTCATCGTCCGGTCGGGGCTGAAGCGCTAAAAGACGGGTTTGACAAAACAGGAATTATTTAAATGTTTCGGGACTCCTGTCGGGGAAGAGCAAATAGATGATTTGGATTTCTTGACGTTCGCAGGCAAAGGTGAAAAAGCAACTGATGGGACATTTGAAAAACCAAGTGCTGAAATTGCCGGAGATTCATCTAAGCGCATTCTTTGCACAGCAACAACATTCGTGCTTAAAAATGGCTTGGTTCAGCATGTTTACACTCCGAGTCGTTTAGGTAATTTATATGGAAATGGTGAGAATTGCGTATTCAATAATGAAAAGTGTGAATAGAATGGGAAAATCATGACATTGACTAAAGCGAAACTAGCAATCGTCGTTCATGAAAAATTGAGAGTTAAAAAAGGCGATGCTCTGGATATTGTAGAAGCATTTTTCGAGGAAATTTGTACCCATCTTGAGAGAAATGAAAGCGTTCAACTGTCAGGCTTTGGACACATTCACATATGCGACAAGAGTCCTCGTCCGGGTCGAAATCTATCAACGGGTGAGGAAGTTACAATCAGCGCTAGGCGAGTTGTCAGTTTCCACCTTGGGCCCAAGTTGAAAGAAAAGGTAATAAGAAGTTGTACGGATATTGAAGTCTGAATGATAGGGGCGAGATAGGTCATTAGTCTTCATTGTCAAAGAGCTAATTGTCAGTGTTTGAATTGATGTTTAACTTTGCAGATGAATTAAATATCAAGCTTTCAGATGAACAAGTTGAACTAAAGATAATCCAAAGTATAGCAACTAGAGTTGACGAACTTATTGTTGATCAAATTGCTTCAGAAAAATGCTTTTTACATAAAAAATAAAATTCTACAATATGGAGGGGAGTTGTACGGCCATGGATATAAGTCTCTACCCAAGAGTCTCGGTAGCCTTTCAAACTCTTGGTGCACAGTTTCCTGAACTTCTGGCGACAAATTTTGAGCGCATTTTGCAGCGCATTGAATTATTTTGGGGTGAAAAGGAAGCTATTGAATATATAGACTCTCTCTTGCTTAACCCAATTTCTGATGACCCAACAAAAATTGGAGACTCTATATCCCGGATGCGCCAAGGCTTTTCGAACGAAGTTTTGAATGAAATTGTCCTCATTAAACAAGTTCACCAACTTCAATATCCATCAAGAAACTTCAACCCATATGACCCTTTCAGTGGTACCGAGATCGTCCCAATCGAAATGTCGGCGAAGTTGGAAAGAAAGTCCGCTCAGGCTGAACCTATAAGAAAACGCAATATTGATTGGCCCGTTCTGCGTACACAACTTGATTTAAACCAATATGCGCGATTGAATGATAGTGGGAGCCAGGTTTATCCGCTACAAGGCAAGAAGATTGGCGAAATTTTGATGAGTTATGGTGTTATTTACGATGATGCCTTGCGTATCGTGCTAAAAATGCAACAAAAGCCTGCTAATGTGAATCGCCCCATTGGAGAAATATTTGTCGAAGTTGGAATTATTACCGAAGATGAATTGAGCCGAGCACTTTTTATTCAGACAGGCACACTTATGGTGGATATATTATCCATTGACATACCGGTTGGAATATCCAAGATTGTTTCATACTCCCAAGCTCGTGAAAAACTTGCTGTACCGATAGGCATTTTTCGAAATGCGCTATATCTTGCAGTCGCCGATCCATTCATGTTTAAAGATCACTCATTTTTTGCGGTAATGACGGGAATGAAGATAAAACTTGTCTACGCACCGATGCATGAAATTATCACGAGACTCAGGAGTCATTTTTAGATGAAGACTTAAAGTTTGAGTCAAGTAAAATTAAAAGCAGCATCAATATTGGTACTCAACCTTTAAGTCAATATTAGTTGGAGGCATAATCAAATGGCAAATGAAGCGGTGCAGATTGTTTGGTCTGAAGCTTATTCAGTCGGGGTAATGGAGATCGATACACAGCACAAAGTGTTATTAGATATTCTAAATGGCTTGAACCGTGATAGCCATGACATTTTAAGTGAACAAAAAACGTTGAATTTACTTTGGGATAAGCTGGAAGAGTTAAACAAATACGCAGCCTTCCACTTCACGACAGAGGAAGGGTTGTTGCAGGAACATCTGTCGGATGACACAGCAACGACAATTCATATTTCTCAGCACCGTCAGTATTGGGTATCAATTAACCATTTTAAGAAACTCGCACGCGATGACGAAATGAACATAATGGCACTGGTCGAATTCATGAACTCTTGGTGGGTGGAACATATCCTGAAAACGGATTCGATGATGGGGAAAAAACTGACTGCAAATGGTGTGAGCTGAGTGGCTGTTATCACTTTTAGCTATTGATGCCGATCTAATGCAAGTATAAAACTAAAGCTACTATCAAGCTTAGAGCAATGAGCGCTAAAAGAATCACAGGCAAATATACCGGCCAACCCAGTTTCCTGTTAAACGGATCTGATTTCAGGTTTTTAGGGGGAGCCTGTTCAGAACGTAATACTCCGTGTTGAAATTTCATTAGCTTTCCTTTCATTGCAGTATTTCAACGCAGGATGCCTCATTTTTTTACGGTATAAATTGCAATCAGAAAATTGAATATCTATACTTATAAGGACTTCGACTACTGTCGAAAATCAAAGTTTCATCTTAGGTAATAGGGGGCTAAAGAGATGAGTAAAATCATTCTGATAATGTTACTGGTGACAACGAGCGTGAGTGCGGTGGCGGATTGGCTGAAAATCTATTCAGACAAACACGGAACCAATTATGTTGATCCCTCTACCCTGAGCGAGATCGAAAATAAGATACTCATGGTTGACGTGAATGAAATGGAATCAAATGGCAAGCCGTTTTCTGTAAGGGTGCAACGTGAATATGACTGCCAGAGTAAACAAGTCAGAATCATGAGTATGACTGCTTTCCGTGGAACAATGGGCGAAGGGGAGGAGCTATTGAATAACCAGAATCATGAGGAGTGGCAAGCAATTGAGGAACATAGTGCACTCGAAAGTTTGTTCAGATTCGCCTGCGGTAAAAAGTAATGCCTTACTGCACAATCCTCTTTTTCGAGTTGAAGGCAACACAATATCTATCAGGGCCAGCGATCTTCTTGGCCCGTGAGTGTAATTTGCTCAATAAACTCTAACGCCAACTTTTATTGCTACAGGTCTTACACTATTAATGCTTTAGACCATCATGCCACCTAATGCTTTAGACCATCATGCCACCTCGAATTGTCATTCCATATGGCGACTGCTGGAAGTACAAATGCAAAGAAGCCCAGTATTAAAATGACTGATAAAGTATGGAAGTCCATTTTATTCTCCTTACAAATTTAACCGATAGCAAAAAATCTTAACTATCCGTAATAAGTCAATTGCCCAACTTGACATGTAATTTGGACTCAAACACATTCCATAAAGTTCCGGTTGCCAATAGTCTATGCTGTCATTAAGACACATTCCCAAGTCGGCACATATTCTTGCGGGAATCGGAAACAAGTTATCCAAGGTAATGTCGAAGTTAATCAATGCCATTTATCAGGAGAAAATACCTATAAAATAGGTGTACCTAAACTCAAAATCAACCACCCTCGGCAACCGATTGATTAAAATCGCCGAGCGTAACTGCGTTTCTTTTTACTCAGTGAAAAAGAGCAGAGTTACGTTTGGCAAGTTCCACGTTAAGCATAGATACTAAACTTTCTGGTTTCTTCCCATTCCTCAATAAACTTGTCATATTCATCATCCATCTTGCTTTGCCGCGTTAGATCTAACGTGTCGTATGTTTGCTTTGAGAGCTTGTTATTAGGAGTATTTGAGCGAAAATTATGGGCCTTCATGGTCAGCTCAGCTCGAATATTGGATTTCATGTTTGGTCTCCAGTATCTATAACATTATGCTACGAAAAGATTGCTTGTTAGATCGTTTTTGCTTGTTGCGATTGAATGATATAGACGTCGGGCGTGCTAATCGATAAGTTAGCCAAGTAAAACACTATCAGTGTTTGCCTTATGCTGATGAAGGCAGGAACCAAAGGTACTTTTCAAACTCCAACCAAAAGAGTACGATAACGGAATAATTTAGGGTTCGTTAATGAGGAGGTGCCATGTCTATAAGCGCAATCACTTCCAGTAGCAACGCATTGCAACTGTCGCAGCAACTTCAGCAAGCCAAGCGGGCCCTCCAGGCACAGCAAGCCGAGCAGACCCAATTGGCGCAGCAAGCGCAGACGCAACAGTCTCAGCAAGCGCAACTGTTACAACAAGATCAGCAGGCTGTGCAGCAGGTACAGTTACAAGAGGCACAGCTTGCGCAGCAAATACAAGCACAACAAACTCAACAAACTCAGCTTGTACAGCAAGATCAACAGAAAGTTCAGGGCCTTCAGTCTCAGCAGAGTCAGGTGGTGCAGCCGCAAGCGTCCCGGATAATTCAACAGAATTCAGTTTCTTCGCAGACACAGTTGTCCTTGCTTTCCGGGCAATCGCAGCTTGCTGTTCAGTCAGTTCAAGCCCAGCAATTTGAACGTATTCAGCAGGGACAAAATATTGGCTCCAACATCAACGTAACTGCTTAATTGGCAAGGAAATATAGTTTCAAGTTTTACCGGGGGTGGATAAACAAATCGACTATGAACCAAAGTTTATTTCACTAATTAAACCTTTCATTTCGTATCGCTAAATCACCGTCAGAATTTGCATTGATGGTTTAACAAATGGAGGCATTATGTCTACTACCGCAATTACTTCCAGCAGCAGTGCTTTGCAGCAGTTGCAACAAACTCAGCAACAAAAACAACCGAAGCCGGCTGGGCAGAACCAGCCTGTTCAGCAAGCACAGCAGGTGCAACAAACTCAACAGGGAAATTTGCCGCAGCCTGGACAGACCGTGGGTTCTAAAATAAATGTTTTTGTATAAAGTCGCCGCATTTGTGATTCAAAAAGATTCATGAGTCGTTGTGTCACTGAAATGCTGATCAATAATTCGAATGTCAACCTTAAGAATTGACATTCGAATGTTGCGTTTGTAAGATTAGTCGCATACCTTTGCCTTGAGTGAGCTTTTTCAAGCTCGGTTGTTTCAATAATTGCGTTATTAATCATGGATACATGCTTATAATATGGCTGCCGTTACCGTTGTACCACCCTCAATAAAAGGCATGCGCCATGATTCGAGTACTTATTGTTGATGACCACGCCGTTGTTCGGCAAGGACTGAGACGAATATTGGATGAAGCTTCAGGCATGGAGCCTGCTGACGAAGCCGTTAATGGAGTCGAAGCACTCAAGAAGCTCCGTACCGGGAAATTTGATATTGTGCTCCTCGATGTCTCAATGCCGGAAAAAAATGGATTTGATACCTTGAAGCAAATTGTGGATGGAGCCAGTGAAACCAAGGTGTTGATCTTGAGCATGTACTCTGAGGATCAATATGCAGTTCGACTGATGAAAGCAGGTGCGTCAGGCTATCTTTCAAAAGACAGTGCGCCAGAACAATTGGTCGATGCAATTCGTAAAATCGTTGCCGGTAAAAAATATATAAGCCCAACTTTGGCAGAGTTACTTCTGCAAGAATGTGGTTTGGATTCAGAAAAACCTTATCATGAACTTTTGAGTAACAGGGAATACCAGGTATTAAGGTTGCTGGGTTCCGGAAAAAAAGTGTCAGAAATTGCTGAAATTTTGTCAATAAGCGTTAAGACTGTCAGCACTTATCGGGCTCATATTCTCGAAAAAATGAAATTGAAAAATAATGCTGAACTGACATTTTATGTCATGCAAAATGGCTTGATGGAGCAATAACAGCTGCCTGATTTATCAGGTGAAATTCGGAATAATTTGCAAGGTTATATTTGCCGATTTTGCCAGCCAACCAACCGGCCGTTTTAGATCAGGCTTATTCAATCTCAACCAATACTCTGCCCTTTTTGACTTGTACCGGGAATGTAGTCAAATTTTCGTAAGCAGGAGGGCTCAATACTGCTCCCGTCTTGATTGAGAATCGCGCCCCATGGCGCGGGCAAATAATTTCTTCACCATCGAGTTTTCCTTTGGCTAATTCCCCGCCATCATGCGGGCAAGCATCCTGGATCGCAAAAAATTCCCCTCCGAGATTGAAAAGAGCAACGGCTGTTCCGTCAATATCTACCAAACGGCATGTGTCAGGTGCAAAACCCTCAACGCTTGCGACATCGATTAATTGGCCCATGATTTATCCTCTTTTCACATAAGTCCAAGTTCCAGCCGTGCTGCTTCCGACATTTTTTCACGACTCCAGGCTGGCTCCCAAACTAGTTCTACCTCAACATCGTTGACGCCCGGCACGAACAGCAGTTTGTTTTGCACGGTTTCGGGGAAACTTTGTGCAACCGGGCAGTTGGGGGCGGTCAAGGTCATGCGGACAAGCACGTCGCCTGAGTCTTTTACCTCAATTTGATAAACCAAGCCGAGGTCGTAGATATTTACCGGTATTTCAGGGTCGTAAATAGTACGCAACATCTCAATGACTCGAGTTTGTAATTCCGCTTGGTCAATCGGTTGCAAGAATTGTTGCCCGGTCAGTTTTTTCCAGTCGAACATAGGTTTCTCCCGAATTAAACTTGATTAATCTCACTCGGTTGTCACCGCAACCTGATTATTTTCCAAAGCTGCTTTCATGGTGTGCCAAGCCAGTGTTGCACACTTTACACGTTCAGGAAACTCACTGATTCCGGCCAAGACCTCCAGTTTGCCCAAGTCACCTACGGGCAATACCCCGGTTATTGCTCCGTGAAAATTTTTAAGAAGTTTCAGCGCTTCGGCTTGGCTTTTGCCCTTGAGACATTCGGTCATCAGGGAGGCAGATGCTGTGGCAATGGCACAGCCGGAACCTTCGAAATGAATATCTTCAATGATGCCGTCCCGCACTCGCAGGTAAAGCGATAGTTTGTCGCCGCACAGCGGGTTGAAACCTTCTGCAGCGCAGTTGGCGTTGTCCAGATGGCCAAAGTTACGCGGCTGGCGATAATGGTCGAGGATAGTATCCTGATACAGGTCGCGCAGATCGTTCATAGCTTGAACACCTCTTTTGCCTTATAGATAGCCTCCACCAGCGCATCGACTTCTTTCCGTGTGTTATACAATGCAAAAGAAGCACGCGCTGTTCCCGGTAAACCCAATCGTTCCATCAATGGCATCGTGCAATGGTGACCCGTGCGAATGGCCACGCCTTGGTTGTTAAGTATCGTCCCAATATCGTGAGGATGAATTCCCTCAAGCACAAAGGAAAGAATACCAATCTTTTTAACTGCAGTACCGATGATACGTAAACCTGGAATTCGACCCATCCTCTGAGTCGCATACGACAACAACGCTTGTTCGTGCTCACCGATAGCCTCAAAGCCGATACTGGTCACATAATCTACTGCGTCGCCCAATGCAATGACACCAGCAATGTTAGGTGTACCGGCCTCAAATTTGTAGGGTAGTGTGTTATAGCTTGTGTTCTCGAAACTGACTGAACGTATCATGTCGCCCCCTCCCTGATAAGGAGGCATCGCATCAAGAAGTGCTGCCTTGCCGAATAGTACGCCGACGCCAGTCGGTCCATACAATTTATGGCCGGAAAATACATAGAAATCACAGTCCAGTTCCTGTACATCCACTGGCAGATGAGCAATAGCTTGCGCACCGTCGAGCAACACAGGAATATTCCGTTGATGGGCCTGATCGATGATTTCGTTCACAGGGTTAATGGTTCCCAGCGCATTCGAGACGTGTGTCACCGCGACGAGACGTGTATGTTCATTCAGCAGCGACTCAAACACTTCCATCTGAAGTTCGCCAATCGTGTTGACCGGGATGATGCGCAATCTGGCACCGGTTTGCTGACATAGAATCTGCCACGGAACGATATTTGAATGATGCTCCATTTGACTGAGAATAATCTCGTCATTGGCCTGGAATCGGCTTCGGCCGTAGCTTTGTGCGACCAGATTGACACCTTCGGTGGTTCCCCGCACGAAGATGATCTCGTTTGGGCTAGCAGCGTTGATCAGATGCTGCACCTTTGTTCTTGCAGCCTCAAATGCCTCCGTGGCGGTCTGGCTTAGAGTGTGGATACCCCGATGTACATTGGCGTTGTAGTTTCTGTAATACTCTTGCTCAGTCTCAATGACGGTCAGCGGTTTCTGGGTGGTAGCCGCGTTATCCAGATAGACCAGCTGTTTACCATGTACTTTAGTTTTCAGGATCGGAAAGTCAGAGCGCCAGAATTGAAGTTGAACATCGTCGTAATGACTCACCCTGTTGAGCAGTTTCATAACAACTCCTTGATTTGTTCACCTTGCGGCAAACGATCCAGCACCAGATGTTCGATACGATTACGCATATCCGGCTCATCAACCCGGCTGATAATGTCATTGGCGAAACCGTAGATCAATAATGAACGGGCTGACTCGGCATTGATACCGCGCGAACGCAAATAAAACAGGCTCTCGTTATCCAGTTGACCCACTGTGGCACCGTGCGTGCACTTCACCTCATCGGCAAAAATCTCAAGCTGCGGCTTGGTGTCAATCTCAGCTTGCCTCGATAGCAGAAGATTATGGTTGGCCTGGTGCGCATCTGTTTTGACTGCAAAAGGATGAACAACGACCTTGCCGTTAAACACGCCATGTGAGGCACCGTCAAGAATTCCTTTGTAGTGCTCACGGCTGGTGCAAGAGGGCGCAAGATGATCAATACGGGTGTGATGATCGATATGTTGTTTGCCATCCAGCAAGTACAAACCATCCAGAGTACAGCAGCATTCCGGTCCATGCATTCGAGATGTGATGTCATTTCTGGCAAGACGCCCACCCAGAGCAAAAGAAAGCGAAACAAACCGACTATTAGCTGCCTGGTCGGCATGTATCCCGGCAACATGAAATGCACTTTTGCCTTCCTGTTCCAGCTTGCAATGGTGTAATTCAGCTTTGTCTCCAAGGGTGATCTGCGTGACCACATTCGTGAAATTATGTATTTCCATCATGCCGAAATAATGCTCAATGACAGTCGCCCGGGAATTTTCACCGAGGATCAAGATGTTTCGCGGATAAATTGCGGTGCCAGACCCACTGGCAATAAAAAGCAGATAAACCGGCTTGTTCAGCACGGTTTCAGGATCAAGTTGAAGCACTGCACCATCGGTAGCCAACGCATTATTTAGCGCGGAAAAAATGGTATGTTCGTGTTCCCGGTCAAAAAATGACGCTGACAAATTATTTTTTCCATCCAGCAAATCTGCCAGACTTTCCAGCTTTGCTCCTGATGGCAACTCGCCTATAGCTGACAGTTCATTCGAATAATGCCCGTTGACAAACACCATCAGATGAACATTATTTTGCGCCAAGGTCCATGCAAAAAGTGCTGCCTCGGAAGAGGGGGAGGGAGGGATATTATCCGGAGCCAGTGAGGTGCGTTTACCGATCGTCGATACATCCGTATATTTCCACTCCTCGTCCTGTCGGGTGGGAAATCCATGCACCATAAACCGCCCCAACGCGGACTCGCGAGCTTTGATTACCCATGGAATATGATGGCCGGAAAGCTTTTGTGTCACGCGATCCAGAGCCAAATTTCCCCAGGAATTTAATTGAACGTTCATGTCAGGCCGCCTTGCGCGATTCTTCCTGATTATCAACCCAGTTATAACCATGCTGATCGAGTTCCAAAGCCAGCTCCGGCCCCCCTGATCTAATAATGCGCCCACGGGAAAGTACATGTACGAAATCAGGTAATATGAAATTCAAGAGGCGCTGATAATGAGTAACCAGAACGATGGCTCTCTCAGAGTGACGCATCCTGTTTACGCCTTCGGCAACCAGTTTGAGTGCATCAATATCCAGCCCGGAATCGGTCTCGTCGAGAATCGCCAGTTTCGGCTCCAGTAAGGCCATTTGCAGAATTTCATTGCGTTTTTTTTCGCCCCCTGAAAATCCTTCATTGACGGCGCGGGGGAGCAGCAACTCATTCATCTCCAGCAGGCGCATTTTTTGGCGTATTAATTGCAAAAATTCTATTGCATCGACTGGAGGCAATCCACGATGTTTGCGTAAACTGTTGAGTGCCGTTTTGAGGAACAGCGCATTGCTTACACCGGGCACTTCTATTGGGTACTGAAAAGCCAGAAATATTCCGGCGGCAGCGCGGTCTTCCGGTAGCAGCGTTAATAAGTCCTGCCCCAAATATTGCACCGTTCCCGCAGTCACCTGATAGCCATCCCGTCCGGCCAATAACTGGGCCAGGGTACTTTTACCTGAACCATTGGGACCCATGATGGCGTGCACCTCTCCCGCATGCACTTCAAGATTGATTCCGCTTAAGATCTCCTTACCATTAATGTCTGCATGTAAATTTCTTATGCTGAGCATGTTTTTCTCCTTCGGAGTTAACCGGTGCTGCCTTCCAGGCTCACACCGAGCAATTTTTGCGCTTCGACAGCAAATTCCATCGGCAAATTCTGGAACACGGCCTTGCAAAACCCGTTGACGATCATCGAAACCGCTTCTTCCCTCGCAATTCCACGCTGAGTGCAATAAAACAGCTGATCTTCGCCGATGCGTGAAGTGGAAGCTTCGTGTTCGACTTTTGCACTGGGATTCTTCACCTCGATATAGGGGAGGGTATGAGCACCGCAGCGATCACCAAGCAGCAGGGAGTCACACTGCGTATAGTTACGCGCATTTTCCGCACCGGCCAATACTTTGATCAGGCCGCGATAAGTGTTCTGTCCCTGACCGGCACTGATACCCTTCGAAAGCACGGTACTTTTTGTATTACGTCCGATGTGAATCATCTTGGTTCCGGTATCGGCCTGCTGGTAATGGTTAGTCAGGGCGACCGAATAGAATTCGCCCACAGAATTTTCTCCGCGCAAAATCACACTGGGATATTTCCAGGTAATGGCAGACCCCGTTTCGACTTGCGTCCAGGAAATGTGCGAATTATTGCCGCGACAATCTCCCCGTTTTGTAACAAAGTTATAAATCCCGCCTTTGCCGTCCTTGTCACCCGGATACCAGTTTTGCACCGTCGCATATTTGATCTGTGCCCCTTCCAAGGCAATCAACTCGACCACGGCAGCATGCAATTGATTTTCATCGCGCATTGGTGCCGTGCATCCTTCCAGATAGCTCACGTATGAATCTGTGTCGGCGATGATTAAGGTACGTTCGAACTGTCCCGTATTTTTTGCGTTGATACGGAAGTAGGTTGACAACTCCATCGGGCAACGCACTCCGGGAGGGATGTAGCAGAATGAACCATCTGTGAAAACGGCCGAGTTAAGACTGGCGAAGAAGTTGTCTGTATAGGGCACAACCGAGCCGAGATACTGCATGACCAGCTCAGGATGGAGTTGCACTGCTTCAGAGAATGGACAGAAAATGATCCCGAGTTCGCCCAATTTTTTCTTGAAGGTGGTTGCCACTGAGACACTGTCGAATACCGCATCCACCGCGACACCTGCCAGCAATTCCTGTTCTTTCAGCGGAATCCCCAGCTTCTCGTAAGTACGAAGTAGCTCTGGGTCGATTTCGGACAGACTGCGCGGCCCATTCTTCTCCGATTTGGGGGCGGAGTAATAGCTTATATTTTGGTAGTCAATAGGGGGGTGATGGATATTGGACCACTGCGGCTCAGTCAGGGTAAGCCAGTAACGATAAGCTTTTAACCGCCAGTCAAGCATGAACTCCGGCTCATTTTTACGGGCAGAAATCATGCGAATGATTTCCTCACTCAAACCGCATTGCACCGTATCTGTTTCCAGTGTTGTATAAAAGCCGTGCCGATATTCCCGGCCAATCAGTTCATCCAATTGCTTTGTTGTAGGCACGTTCACCTCCAACCGAATATTGCATTACTCCCTTTGTATCGATTTGTTTCCGTGTATATTTTTAATTTACACTTGGGTGTTCAATTCAATTTGTCATTTATGAAATATTGCTTTTTACCACTGAGTCGGCAAGCGATACTTTGCCGGAAGCAAGTCGATGATTTCCTTTTGCACCAGGATGTTGTGTTCTTCATAGAGTGTTTCTCCGCATAATGAAAGCGTTTCATCAAGATTCTCGGGAGTTTTCTCGCCTTGCCATACCCATTTGACAGGCAGACATACTCCAAAATGACTTTCCGAGGGAAAATCCGACATCACAACGCCAACAGCCTTGATGTGCAGACTTAATTGAGTTGTAGAATGTTTGATAAAAACGATGTCTTCATTTTTAATGGGTGAAACGATACCGTGAATATCCAATTTCCCACTTGCGTACTGCGGAAAACAAACCATACCATTTTTTATGAAGTCTTTCGCATTGTGTTCATCTATTCCGAAAAAGGCAGACATAATTCCCTCCGTTTCTGCAGGGTTTCATTGCCAGCCCCGTTAAATATTTGAGCCTGTCAGCCGTTTGACTTTGCTGATCTACCTGCAAATTTAAATATCAAACTGATCAACCATGGTAGCGGTTGTTAATGTTTTGGCAACCTCGCCAATTCACTTGCTTACTATACATAACTGAGTAAAATAGTCAAGTATTAATTAGAGTGAAAAAAACAATAGCCGTTCACATTAATCGGGAATATCATTTGTCATAAAAATCATATATATTTTAAATTAATCTTCTGGCCACCCAAGCAAGAATGCGAGGTAAAAAAAGTGATGAGAATTCTGCCTGATGAACGTGCAAGTGATTGTATATGGAATTGAATCCTCCTCCCCAATTTGGCCGTGCAGGATTTTCCTTTATGGTCGCGATTGCCGTTGTCGCATTTTCGGCTGTCCTGCGAATATGGCCGCTCCATTCGCTTGAATCCAGCCTTACCTGGCTGACATTCAATCCTGCGGTTATGGTGGCTGCGATTTATGGAGGGCTTTTTGCCGGGTTGTTGGCGACTGGATTGGCGTGCGTTACGGTTGCTTTTTTGTGGCCATTAATAGTTGCTCATCCATTCATCCAAAGTAATGCAGACTGGCTTGGAATGGGATTTTTTATTCTTACCGGCAGCATGATTTCTGCCGTGGCTGAAGCCATGCTACGAGCCCGTTCACGTGCAATTAAAGCACAGGAGCAAATTCAGGCAACTAATGATAGCCTCAAACAGAAAGAACTGGAATTTATGCAGTATGCGGCGATCATCGAATCATCGAGTGACGCCATTATGAGTAAAAATCTGGAAGGGATTATTACCAGCTGGAATACCGGTTCAGAAAAGATGTTTGGCTATAGCCGAAATGAAATTCTGGGGAAGCCAATTTCTATTCTGATTCCCGATCAATATCAGCCGGAAGAATTGATGTTACGGGAGAAGATTAGCAAAGGTATTTCAGTCAAAGACTTTGATACAGCACGCAGGTGTAAAGATGGAAGACTAATTTATGTGTCTGTGACTCATTCGCCAATCCGGGATAGTGCAGGTCACGTTATTGGAGTGTCAAAAGTCAGTCGTGACATTACTGAACGAAAAAAACTTGAAATGGCGCTTGCTGCCAACGAGAAGGAATTCAGCTTGCTGGCCGAAGCTATGCCGCAGATTGTCTGGATTACACGCTCCGATGGCTGGAATATTTATTTTAACCGTCAATGGGTGGATTACACCGGATTGTCCATTGAAGACAGTCACGGACATGGCTGGAATAAACCTTTTCACCCGGAAGACAAATTGATCGCTTGGAATGCCTGGCAGAACGCAGTAAAAAATAAGGCGACTTATTCACTTGAGTGCAGGTTACGTCGTGCGGATGGCGAGTATAGATGGTGGCTGATTCGTGGTGTGCCGGTAGAAGATAAGTTCGGTATTGTTAAAAAATGGTTTGGTACTTGCACTTACATCCATGATCTCAAGCAGGCTGAAGTGGAGTTGCGAAATGCTGCAACTAATCAGCGTGAAATGATTGAAAAGAATAATCAGTTAACACGGGAGATTTCCCTGAGAAATGCCGATTTATCGGCACTCGCCTCACATATCCAAAAAGTTTCAGAAACTGAAAAGTCCAATCTGGCACGAGAATTACACGATGAACTGGGAAGCATTCTGGCTGCCTTAAGCATGGAAATCGGCAGGATGAAAAGAAAAACCACCATACCCGAGCTGATTCACGACTTGTCCTTAATCAAAGAACTCGTTTCAAATGCTTCCAATATTAAACGGAATATTATTAATCAACTCTACCCGACCATTCTCGATCATTGTGGATTGTATGCAGCAATTGACTCGCTGGTTAAGGAGTACAGGAGCTATTCCGGCATTGCCGTTGAATTAATTTTGCAAGGTGAAGAGGTTGTCATGGAGCATACGTTTGCGTTGGCAGCCTATCGCATTACCCAGGAATGCCTGACTAATATCGCTAAACATGCGAATGCCTATAATGTCCATATCGAAATAAAAACTATAGACGATTTTCTTGAACTGACTATACAGGACGACGGAAAGGGATTGCCTGCAGAGATCGAATCCGGGAGATTGAAAACAGATGGTCACGGAATCTTCGGGATGACCGAGCGTGCCCGTTATTTGGGTGGCTTGATGAAGATTGGAAGCCCTAATGGAAATGGAACAACGGTTCATCTCACGCTCCCGCTTGCAGCTGTTAAGCCAAAGAGTAGGAAAAGAGTATTGGTGGTTGACGATCATGCAATTGTTCGCGATGCGCTCCGACAACTTCTGGATAATCAGTCTGACGATTTTGCAGTCGAAGGCGAAGCGGTAGACGGAAATGAAGCCATTAAAATGGCAGTTGAAGGCACTTGGGATCTTATGTTGCTGGATATTAGCTTACCTAAAATCCACGGAATTAAAGTGCTGGAAACCGTGAAGGAATTAAAGTCTGATCTGCCGATAATAATGATTAGCAGTCATGCGAAAGATGAGTATAGTGAAATTGCCCTTTCCAAAGGGGCATCAGGATATATAGAAAAAGGAGAAACAGATAAACTGATCGAGGCAATGCGGCGAGCCTCACCATTGTGTTGACGTTATTTCCTTTTCCAAATTAAATTAGGCCGAACAACCAAGAAGATTTTATGCCCAACTACTCCAAGCTCGATCAAATCAAGGCTAGTGGTCAATTGCCCTCACCCGGAGGCGTAGCTTTGCAGGTGATTAGACTGACCCAGAAAGACGACGTCACTAATCAGGAGATTGCGCGTGCGATCAAGGCTGACCCTGTTTTGTCGGGCCGGGTCATCAAAGCAGCCAACAAAATGGGGACGAATCAGACGCGCCCCATTGTGTCGGTAATTGACGCCATTTCTGTATCCGGTTTTAACACGCTCAGGCAACTGGTTCTTGGTTTGTCGTTAATGGAGAGCAATCAGGAAGGACAATGCCAACACTTCAATTATCAAGATTTTTGGGCACATTCGTTGCTGACTGCTATTACTTCACAGAACCTGGTTTCGTACAGTGGAGTCGGTTCAGCAGAAGAGGTGTTTATTCTGGGTTTGCTGGGGCAAATTGGTTCATTGGCGCTGGCAACAGCAAAACCTGAGGAATACTCTCTTGTTCTCGCCACTCATTCGACTGGCGAACAATCTGAATTATCCAAACTGGAACGTGACCACTTCGGTTTTGACCATAATCAGCTAACTCAAGCAATGTTGGCTGATTGGGGTATGCCGAAGATATTTCAAGAAGTCATCCTGCATCATGAGAATCCGAACCAGTCCACCTTTTCCGAAGACAGCCGGAACTGGCGATTAGCGAACGTATTGCATGTTGCCAACTATTTTTCCACGGTCTGTTTAGCTCAGGAACCTCAACGCAGAAAAATGGTGCCGAAGTTAATTTTCAATGCCAGCCGGTTGGGAATTGAGCCGGATACATTTGCCATGATTGCTGACAAGTCAATATTGGAATGGCAGGATTGGTGCAAGTTGTGTGGTATTCGCTCGGTAGAAATTCATCCCTTCGCTGAATTATTGGAAGCGCTACCCGATGTGCCGGATATGCAAGAAACTGCGGAAGAGATGCCGCATAGTCCGACCGCATTCTACAAATTAAGAATACTGCTGGTGGATGACGACCGGGTTCTTACTCTGCAGCTAAAAACATTGCTGGAAAAGGCCGGTCACACAGTGATTTCGGCCGGCAATGGTAAAGAAGGTTTGACTCTGGTCAAGGAATTTTCTCCCCAACTCATCATCACTGACTGGGTGATGCCTGAAATGAGTGGTATCGAATTTTGCAGGGCACTTAGGCAGAACCCTGCCTGGCGTAATATCTATGTGTTCATCATGACGTCGCATGAAGGCATGGAAAAACTGGTTAAAGCTTTCGATGCAGGGGCAAACGATTATATGACCAAGCCGGTCAATTCCAAGGTGCTGCTCTCCAGATTGCGTGCAGGACAACGAGTGGTACAGTTGCAGGAAGAGATGGAGCTTGACCGGAAAAATCTCCATAAATTTGCCGATGAATTGGCTGCCTTCAACCATCGCCTTCGCAAGAGCGATGTCAATATGCGTGCCATTCTGGACAATGCCCCCTATATGGCCTGGTTGAAAGACACCGGGGGACGCTATAAAAAAGCAAACAAGGCTTATGTGAATTATGTTCGGCTTAAGGATGTCGATCAACTCATTGGAAAAACTGATTTTGATATTTGGCCGGTAGAGATTGCCGAGCAAAAACGTGCTGTTGATGCGGAAGTAATGCTTTTACGTCAGCAGCGACTGATAGAAGAATCTTTTTTCGAGGGGGATCAGCCGCGCTGGTTGGAAATTTTCAAAACCTCAGTCATAGACGATGACGGCAACGTGCTGGGCACCACAGGGTTTGCACGCGATATTACTGAGCGCAAGCAAATCGAAGCAGAGTTACGAGTCGCTGCTACTGCTTTTGAGTCGCAGGAAGGTATGATGATTACCGATGCGAATGGAATATTTCTCAGGGTGAACCACGCATTTACCGCTATTACCGGATATACCTCAGAAGAAGTGATTGGCAAGAATCCACGAATATTAAGTTCAGGTCGTCATGATACAAATTTTTATAAGGCAATGTGGAATTCCATCAATAGAAAGGGAGGGTGGGAAGGTGAAGTATGGAATCGGCGCAAGAATGGTGAAGTTTTCCCGGAACACCTGATCATCACTGCAGTGAAAAGTCAGGATGGTACGGTCCTGAATTATGTTGCCACGCTAACCGATATCACGATGAGCCGGGATGCTGCTGATGAAATCAAGCACTTGGCGTTTTATGATCTTCTGACCCGTTTACCCAACCGGCGCTTGCTGGTCGATCGACTTCAACAAGCAAAATCTTCGAGCGACCGAAGTGGAAAACACGGTGCGTTGTTGCTGATTGATCTGGACAACTTCAAAGATTTAAACGAAACACTTGGACATGATTTTGGTGACTTGTTACTGCAGCAGGTGGCACAACGCCTGGAGTCTTGCGTGCGCCAGGGCGATACCGTAGCCCGTCTGGGGGGCGACGAATTTGTCGTGATGCTGGAAGGTTTGAGTGATGATTCCATTGATGCTGCAAAATTTACTGAAGGAGTCGGCGAGAAAATTGTTGCCATTCTGAATCAGGCTTACCAGCTTGCTTCGCGCGAATACCGCAATACTCCCAGCATAGGCGCAGCCTTATTCAAGGGGCACGAACAAGGAACTGACGATTTGTTCAAGCAAGCCGATATCGCCATGTATCAAGCCAAGAAAGCCGGCCGCAATACCTTGCGATTCTTTGACCAGCAGATGCAGGACACCATCGATGCCCGCGCAAGTCTGGAAGCGGAATTAGGTAAGGCAATTGAAAATAAACAACTTCAACTGTATTACCAAATTCAGGTGGATGATTCGGGTCGTCCTTTTGGTGCCGAGGCATTAATTCGTTGGCTGCATCCGGAAAGAGGGATGGTTTCCCCGGCTCAATTTATTCCTCTGGCCGAGGAAACTGGTTTGATACTCCCGATAGGACATTGGGTAATTGACACCGCTTGTGCCCAGTTAAAGATCTGGGAGGCCAATGCTCTCGCACGAAATCTTATTTTGTCAGTGAATGTGAGCGCCAAGCAATTTCGTCAAACTGATTTCGTTGATCAGGTAAAAAATGTGGTCCAACACTATACGATAAATCCGAATCTGCTCAAATTGGAAATCACTGAAAGTATGCTGCTGGACAATGTTGATACCATGATCGTCACCATGAACGCTTTAAAGGCAATTGGAATCCGTTTCTCAAAGGATGATTTCGGGACGGGGTATTCTTCTTTGCAATATCTCAAACGACTTCCACTCAATCAACTCAAAATAGACCAGTCTTTTGTGAGAGATCTCGCGATAGATAAAAGTGATGAAGCGATAGTGAGTACCATCATTTCGATGGCACATAGTTTGAGACTTAATGTCATCGCAGAGGGGGTGGAAACAGAGGAACAAAGGCAATTACTACTAAGTAGCGGTTGCTGCCATTACCAGGGTTATTTGTTTGCCAAACCGCTGCCCATCAGGCAGTTCGAAGCTTTGCTTCAGGGGGCTGAATAATCTGATTCTTTATGAGAAATATTTAGGATAAATCCAACTTGTTTGATGGTATATTCAGGGCGAACATAATCTGTTAATTGCAAACGCTTATTGATGTTTCCATAATAGATGACAGCTTTACCCCCTCCCTGCCCTCTCCCTCTGGGGGAGGGCAGGGAGGGGGTTTTGACAACAGTGTCATGTATTTTGGAAAACTCAATAATTGGCCATTGCATTTTGTACAAGAGGGAGAAAGTGAGAATAGCCAAGCAAATACAATCGCTGGTTCGTAACTCTATTGACTGGATAGTTGAACGTTTGCCCGCGCTTATCCACCGCGAGCACAGCGGCAATTTCAATTATCTGTTCGTGCTGATCATGATGGGGATTGCACTCTTGGTGCGTTTGGCCATTGCCCCGGTTAACGCAGGTCTGCAATATGTGGCCTTTTTCCCCGCCGTGACACTGGCGGCGGTCATTGGCGGAATTTGGCCGGGAATATTTGCCACAGTCATTGGCCTGTGTCTTGCAACCTTTATTTTTATCCCGCCTTATTATTCGGTTTCAATCGAAGTAATTAAGACAGGTGCCTGGCCAAATCTTGTATTTCTTATTGATGGAATCATTGTTTGTTCCTCGATTGAAGCGATGCATCGCTACCGTGCCAGATACGCTAAAGAATTAAAGGAAGCAAGGCAATCAGAACAGACTTTGATGCAGTATGCAGCAATCATTGATTCATCTGACGATGCAATAATTACCAAATCATTGGACGGTGTGATCACCAGCTGGAACAGGGGGGCGGAACGAATTTATGGCTACAGTCTGGAAGAGGTTAAAGGACGCCATATTTCGTTACTTATTCCCGAGCAATATCTGGATGAAGAATCCAGGCTGTTAAAGCAGGTTCGAGCCGGAATTTTTGTGAACCATTATGAAACGGTGCGCAGGCGCAAGGATGGAAAACTGATTGATATTTCCGTGACACTTTCTCCCATCAGGGATGGCGACGAAAACATCATTGGCGCATCCAAAGTGGCACGGGATATTACCAAACGCAAAGCGAATCAACTCGCGATGGTAAGGAATGAAGCAAACCTCCGTGCTGTCATGAACAACTCTCCCTATCTCACCTGGCTCAAAGATATGGATGGTCATTACTTGATGATCAACAATGTCTATGCAAGTTATCTCCAACTTAAAGATCCATTGGAAGCCATAGGCAAGACTGATTTGCAATTACACCCGAAGGATATGGCGGAAAAATACCGGGCGGATGATAACGAGGTGATGACCTCACGCAAACAGAAACATGTAGAGGAATCCATTTTTGATGGTAAAAGTTTTCAATGGATGGAAACCTACAAGACTCCCATTATTGATGCACATGGAAATGTTCACGGCACCGTGGGATTTTCCAAAGACATCAGCGTACGCAAGAAAATGGAACAGGAATTACGCATTGCGGCCACCACTTTTGAGACTCATGATGCCATTGTAATTACCGATGCTGATGGTGACATTATCAAAGTCAATCGTGCCTTTACCTCAGTGACAGGGTATAGCCAGGAGGAGGTGTTGGGAAAAAACCCCCGGATCATGAATTCAGGGCGGCACGACAGGACCTTCTTTACCGAGATATTCGAAACTTTGCAGCGCGATGGTTCCTGGGCGGGTGAAATTTGGGATAAAAGAAAAAACGGAGAAATCTATCCCCGATGGATGACTATTACTGCGATCAGGGACCCGCAGCAAATATTAACCCATTATGTCGGAATATTCAGTGATATTACTGATCGCAAAAAGAATGAAGAACTTATAAGCAATATGGCCTTTTATGATACTTTGACTCAACTACCCAATCGACGTTTATTAAACGATCGATTGGGAAAAGCCATGGCAGCCAACAAGCGCAGCGGTAATTATGGAGCGGTCATGTTTATGGATTTGGACAACTTCAAACCACTGAATGATCTTCACGGTCATGCCGTGGGAGATTTGTTGCTGATTGAAGTTGCCCGCCGTATTAGCAACTGTGTGCGGGAGATGGATACCGTTGCACGTTTTGGCGGGGATGAATTTGTGGTGATGATTAGTGAACTGGATATTGATGAATCGCAATCCAGGGAAGAAGCCCGCATCGTCGCGGATAAAATTCTGCAAAGTCTGGCGGAAACGTATCACTTAACTTTACACAGCGGGGAGGTGGCAGAAGTAAAAGTCGAACATCATTGCACGGCAAGTATCGGTGTGACGCTGTTTATCAACCATGAATCCAGTCAGGACGAGGTTCTAAAACGTGCCGATATGGCCATGTACCAGGCAAAGGAATCAGGGCGCAATACCATCTGTTTTTATGGGGCTGAGTAACATTGCACAGCCTGATTTGCATGCGACAAACACCGATACGATTTTGCCGAATTCTATTATCCCATTTGAAATGAAATGACGATATTCCAAGCGCCCAATATTCTTGAGAATAGCTATACAGCGGCAGTGATGTGAATGTGAAATAAATATCCTCATTCGTTGTGCTGAATTTTCAATTTTATAAGGTGATTATCATGGCGAAGCTTACTCAATATGAAGAGAGAATGGCATATGAACAAATGGATATCGAACGCCTGGAGAAATTTGTAAATGAGATCGTTTCAAAAATGGCCTCGTCATCACAACTTGAATTGCGGGAGGCTTTGGATATTCTCGAAAATATTCATGTGCACATGATTCGTGAATTAAATAGCGAAGTGAAAGCAATTGTGAATATGTCCGAAGCAAGCAAATATATGAATCCTGCAACACTTGCTTTGGAAATTGAGAAGGCCATAAAGGCCATTTCATTTGCGACCGATCTCAACACGGAAGAAATTACTACAATATTCTCGCTTAAGCCCGGTGCCAGTCTTGAGGATGTTTCTTATAGATTGCACAGGCAAAGTGCCCATGACCGGCTTAGTTTTTAATTTGAAGTTTCTGCAGTCAAAAATTTGCCCCTTCTGGGGCAAAATTTTGATCACGTCTATAGTACCGCGAGGCTCAATATTAACTTCTAACGCTCCATCAACCCGTTTTCAATCACGTAGTAAGTGATATCGGCATTATTTTTCAGTTTCATTTTTTCCAGAATGAATCCCCGGTAAGTGCTCACAGTTTTAACGCTTATCGATAGAACCTTGGCAACTTCACTCACCTTCTTCCCCGATCCAAGCAAGCGTAAAACCTGATATTCCCTGTTGCTTAAGCGCTCGTGAAAGGGTTTACTTGAATCAAGCGTGCAGTCATCCAGCAACATTTCCGCCAATTCAGGGCTGATGTGCTTTTTACCCGAAACAATTTTATGAATCGCCTCAACCAAAACATCAGGAGCTGCATCTTTGGTCATATATCCCGAAGCTCCGGCTTTCATCATACGGACTGCAAATTGCTCCTCGGGATAGCTGCTCAAAATTAGTATTTTGGTTCCATTACCTCTTTCAAGGATTAGCTTCATGGTATCGAAGCCATTTCTCTCTGGCATGGATATATCAAGAAGGACAACATCAAAATGTCCAATCCGGAGGCAATTAAGTGCCTCAATCCCGTTGACAGCTTCACCTCCCACTTCAATTCCGTGTTCATCTTCCAATATTTTTATAAGACCTTGTCGCACAATGGCGTGGTCATCAACTACAAGAACTCTAATCATTTCTCCTCCCGTGATGCCACTAAAATTTAATATTGTATGAGAATTAATCTTGCCAAATGCAAGAAATAAAGTCATCAAAATATTCGTTGCAGTGTGCGGGACATTTTGATTATTTGGTAATTTTTATAAATAGGTGAATTACTCATTATCAAATAAGAAAATTAGAGAAAGCTTGATAGGAGTTTGTCCTACCCATCGCAACTGATCATTTTCACTGTTGCAATCGAAATTTTAGTAGCGGATCAGAAAAGGGGTTAGGACAAGCACTGATTAAACATTTACCAAGCATCGTAATGTCGATTGTGTCAAACACCGATTTCCTGAAAGAAACTATGATGTAAAAATTCGCCCAACAAAAATGGATAGCTTCAGATGCCTCCTGATTAATATTTATTTTGAAATTATTAATATTCAGACTAATCCAAGCATTTTGGCAGGGGTTTGTATCACGACAGCTATTACCTGAGGAGAATATCAAATGAACATGCCGGAATCAATTGAGTCATGGGGAATATCAACATTTTCACCTGCTCAGATCCAGTTAGCGCGTGCTGTGGCTGCACAAACCCAGCGCAGAATTGTGGACATCCTGGAGGAGCAGTCTGAGTTGGGGGCGGATGGATTTATCATTTCTCTTGGTTCTACGCTGCATTATCCAACCTTTGACAAGGATGCTTTATACCAACTGACGCCATCATTTGAATTTATTTCATTTGCTGAAGCGGCCAAACGCGAATGCCTAATCTTGATGGAAGAAGGACAAATAGTTGTTGTCATTTGCGACCCTTTTGATTTGAGTCTGCAAACCTGGATTGAATATCAACTCCAGAAACAAGACTTCATTTTGGGGCTGTCTCATCGTTCCGATGTCGCCGAGTATCTGGGGCGCCACGAAGAAACATTACACGCCATGGACAACATTGTTTCTGTCGGGGGCGGTGCAGCGATCTCGGAAATTGTGGTGGACAATCTATCGTTTATGAGCATAAGTGAAGATGTTAGCCCTGTCATCAGACTGGTCAATTCAACCGTGTATGACGCATTGAGAATTTCAGCCAGTGATATCCATTTGGTGACCACCCCGTTTGGATTGCAAATCAAATATCGAATCGACGGAGTATTGACACAGGTTGGAGTCATAGCCGGAATGGATATCGCTGAACAAGTCGTGTCGCGTGTCAAAATTATGTCTTCCCTGGATATTGCAGAGCAGCGCGTGCCGCAGGATGGACGTTTCAAAGTGTCCCTACAGGGACGTGAAGTTGATTTCAGAGTTTCTATCATGCCTAGCATTTTCGGGGAAGATGTTGTGCTGCGCATCCTCGACAAACAAACACTCACTGACAAACTCAATAGTTTGCGCCTATGCAACCTGGGATTTGATGAAACCGATATAACCGGTTTACTCCGGCTTTCCAATGAGCCCTACGGTATGTTGCTGGTTACGGGGCCGACGGGCAGCGGCAAAACCACCACGCTCTATGCGGTGATTTCCGAAATCAACAACGGGCAAGACAAGATAATCACTATTGAAGATCCGGTCGAATATCAATTGCCCGGAGTCCTGCAAATCCCGGTGAACGAAAAGAAGGGGCTTACTTTTGCACGGGGTTTGCGGTCAATTTTACGGCATGACCCCGACAAAATAATGGTTGGAGAAATCCGCGATGAAGAAACCGCCCAGATAGCCATTCAGTCTGCACTGACCGGTCACCAGGTATTTACCACTGTCCACGCAAACAACACGATTGACGTTATCGGGCGATTCATCAACATGGGTGTTGATCCTTACAGTTTCGTTTCAGCCTTGAACGGCATCGTTGCACAACGATTGATCCGGGTGAACTGCCATCACTGTTCCACTGATGTTAGTCCGGATGCGAAGCTGATTGCCAATTCAGGAATCAGCCAAGAAGACGCATCGTCAATGAATTTTCGTGCCGGCTGCGGTTGCGGTGAATGTCACGGCACCGGTTTCAAGGGACGCAAGTCTGTGGCAGAAATTCTTTACATGAACGACACCATTCGTGAACTGATAACAGCCCGCCAGCCAGCCCGTGTTATCCGTGAAGTGGCAAACAACAACGGCACCCATTTTTTGCGCGAGTCGGCTATCGATATGGTGCGCAGAGGTGAGACCACTTTGCAGGAAATAAACCGCGTTACCTTTGTGTGATTTTAAAAAATCGATGACTTAGAGGGATCAGAAAATCACCTAGGTGAAATGATTGAATTAGCTTAATTCACTTTGCCAACAACCCCGATTCTTATGTTTAGGCACTACTGTCAATATTCACCCGCGATGAATGGTGGCAGAAAAATACTGATGTTACCGCGATTTGTTTTTTCACCGGACACCATGTGCCCGTATACATGAAACAGGAAGGAGTTTACATCATGTTGAAATTATCAAACTTAGAACAGCTGCTTCTGGCATTGATATTGAGTGTATTTTCTGGAGTGGCTGCGGCCCAGTCATTTCGGGTTCAATGTCCAACCAGCACGATTACACATCCTGATCCATCGAATACGGGTGTCAACAATTCGGAGCCTGCTTATACTGCACCGACAACTTTGACACCAGGCGCTAACGGTTATCTGGTGCCAACCAAGAACGTGAACGGCGCGATCAAATGTCAACAGATTTCGGGTGGCGACGGTTTCGCAACGATGGGCGACGGATCGCAGACATACATGTTCTCTTTTGGTCCTTTGTCCGGAATAGCTGACTTGGCGGCGGGCAAGCCTGCTACACAGTTCCCGAATGTCTTTAATAATGTGTATACGGGCTCGTCGCCTCTGATGCCAGGCGACCCGGCAACGACAGATGGGCCGCTTCCAGGGCTTTGGTCTGCCTTTCCTACCAATCTGTCATCTTTTTCATACAACGGTGCCATTGGTCAGGTTCCCGATCCTGATGTTTCGACTGATCCGGCGTGCAGTTTGGCGTCGCCACCTGGCTACTGTTCGACAGGGATCGACGGCCACGTTGATCCACGCCAGATCATGGATGTTGGCATAATGAACGGCAACATCCCGGCACCGTTGATGGCAATTGACGAGGACGACGAGTATTTCCTGACGTTGAGCAATGTCGGAATGATCATGCGCCCTGATCTGTTCGAGCAACACACCGTACACTTCCACGGCTATCCGAATGCCTCCGCGTTTTACGACGGTGTGCCTGATGCTTCTGTGGCTATCAACATCGGTGGTAGTTTTACCTATTACTATCTTGCACCTGATGCGGGTACTTATTTCTGGCACTGTCACATCACACCGCCCGAGCACTTGCAGATGGGCATGGTCGGTCAGCTTTATGTACGCCCGCGGCAGAATCGAGTACCGAAAACCACAACACTCTATGCCGCGCTTCAGACACAGCAAGGAGATCTGCGTACAGCTTGCAATTCCGCCTCTGATATTTTGTGCAGCAACCCCCTGCCTGCAGTGATCACAAATGCTACGGGTGGCGGCATGTATGCCTACAACGACGGCGACGGCTCGACAGCGTACGACGTCGAATATCCAATTCAGATCCACGGATTCGACCCGAATTTCCACTTCGTTGGCATGACTTTCAATCCTGAAGGCTTTGCGGACATGAAGGACAAATACTTCCTGTTGAACGGGAGGAGCTATCCCGACACGGTTACGCCGGGTCCTTTGCAAACGCAGTCTGCAGATGGCGTCGATCATTTCTCGCAGCCCCTGCCTTCGATCATCAATATTCCTGCCGGTGGCAAGGCATTGTTACGCATTTCAGATCTCGACGTGGTGGAATTTCAGACGCTGGCATCTTTAGGTATTCCAATGAAAGTTATCGCTCTCAATGCCAAACTTCTGCGAGACCAGGCAGGTAACAACATGTACTACAGCACAAACTCCATTACGCTTGGCGGTGGCGAGTCACTGGACGTAATTCTCGATGCCAGCAACACAACACTTTATCCCTCTGGTAGCGTCTTTTACCTGTACACACCGAACCTCGACCATCTGTCAAACGATGCAGAGAACTTTGGTGGCCTGATGACTGAAGTCCATATCAATTAGGGGGCGGCCATGAACTTAATGACGATGACAAAGGAGACTTCGATGAATACCTCGACGAATACCTCAATGAACAGATTGCTTTCTCTTTTGACTTTTGCGACAGATTGACCGCCATGACCAAATTTCGATGCCCCCTGTCCATCCAGCGTTTTAGCTGAAGCACTGCTTTTCGCAATACCCACTCCCCTATTTGCAAAATAAGCCCGCAGTCTTCAGCAACAGGTATAAATTCTGCCGGTGATATATATCCCAGTTCCGGATGTTGCCACCGTAGTAAAGCTTCGAAGCCGATAACGTGCTCATCTTGAATGGACACTTGGGGTTGAAAATGCAAACGGAACAGGTCTTGAGCAAGCGCTTGGCGCATTCCATTTATTATCTGCACATTTCTCGTGACATGCGCCTGCATTTCAGCTGTAAAAAATCGATAACCATCACGCCCCTCTTGTTTAGCCCGATACATCGCAGTATCAGCATTTTTGGAAAGCGTTTCAAGATCGGTGCCGTCTTCAGGATAGAGGGCAATGCCTATCGATGCCGTTACCTGCAAATTATGTTGTGCAATTTTGTAGGGCTCAGAGAGCGCTTTTACAAGTTTCTGTACTACTTGTTCGGCACCACTTCTATCGCAACCCGGCAAGGTCAAAATGAACTCATCGCCCCCTAAACGGGATGCGGCATCTTCCGCACGTAAGACCAATTGAATTCGACTCGCAACAGCAATCAGAAAAGCATCGCCAAGGCTGTGACCCAGCGAATCATTAATATTTTTAAATCGATCAATATCGATGAATATCACTGCAAGGTGTTCGTTATTGCGTTTCGCCAGGCTAATTGCATATTTGAAATGATCTGCCAGCTGGTTTCTGTTGGGCAATCCGGTAAGCGCATCAAAATTCGCCAGGTAGAACAATTGATTTTGCTCTTTCTTGCGTTCTGCTTCATTATAAAAACGATTTAAAGCAAAACTTATATCCATAGACATTTCAAGCAAAAGATTCTGTGCTGCCATGTCAAACGCGTTTGCATCATGAGAGTAGAGACTGAATACACCCACAGTGCGGTTGCCACAACTTAAGGGCAATGAGGCCGATGCTTTAAATCCAAATTGGGCGGCACGTTCATGCCACGCTGAGCTAACAGGATCAAGCTGAAAATCCTGGCACCATATTGGTTCATTTTGACGCAATGCCATTCCTTCCGGTCCGCATATTGATTCTCCGTTCGAATTTACTGAAAATTTAACCTCATCCAAGAATTCGACACACTGACCAAATGAGGCAACAGGCTTAATGAACTGATTAGCTCCTTCATTCATGCCGATCCATGCCATTTCCATACCACCAAACTGGACCGCATCCCGACAAATGATTGGCAATAACTCAGCCTCGTCTGAACAGTGCAAAATAGCTTGATTACATTGACTCAGTGCGGCGTAAAGCTGGGCATTCCTGACAATTTGGCGCTCACGATCCTTCAAGGTTGTTATGTCGCGAACAATCTTTGAGGCTCCGACGATATTCCCAATAGCATCTTTTATCGGGGAGGTTGTCACTGAAACTTCAATCAACACTTTGTCTTTTGTTTGCCGATGCGTTTCAAAGTGGTCCAGCTTCTCTCCGCGCCTCAGCTTCGCCAAAATCTGATTTTCTTCGGCCAGCAATTCTGGAGGAATTAAACGGGTTATGGAGGTACCCAACATTTCTTCGGCCTTATAGCCGAAAATCCGCTCGGCACCTACATTCCAGCTGGTGACAATACCATTCAGATCTTTGCCTATTATTGCATCGTCGGAAGATTCAACAATCGCGGCAAGACGGTTTGAAATCATTTGCGCTTTGTGGCGCTCAGAGATATCCCGAAATATTCCCGTTAATTTTCCATCCGGCATCATGGTTGACATCACTTCAGCAGGAAATTGCGACCCATCCTTGCGCTGAAGCAACAACTCCCGTGAATTATCTTTTCTGGCCTTGTTGCATTCCAGTGCAGGAACGAAATATTCCATAACCACTTGGGTAACAATTTTTGAAGCATGCAGTCCAACGAGTTCTTCATGAGTATAACCAAGCATTTTGCATGCACTTGAATTGGCATCCAGATAACAGTTCTCATTATCGGTAATGACGATCCCGATCGGTGCATTTTCAAAAAGCGAACGATATAGAGACTCACTTAGATTCAGCGCAGCATCGGTTTGTTTGAGCCAACTGGCACTTCCTGTATTTATATCAATATGAACTCTCTTGGCCATATCAGACACCTAAACAATTTTTAACTGCACTGAAACTGTTGCCGCTTTATTGGTATCGATTACTAAGACTTATGAGTTGATAGTGTTCCAATAAGTTCAATAACAATATTCCCTGTTTTTTTCCCCTGACTCAGTCGAATATATTGACAAAACCTTAACCAAGCAAACTGGAAACCATCGAATATTCGTTCGAGGCAAGCACTGCCTGCTGAAAGCTTATAGAACCGTTCAACGATTCATTGAGCAGAATATTGTTAAGATTCTGCCCTCCATTTGATTGCACCTGTGAAAACAGACTGCTGGTGAGATAGTTCGTGAGCGAACTCCCTATGGAAGAGGATTGCGCTAGCGTAGCAAGAGTTGAATATTGGTTTCCTGCCTGACCGACAAAATTACCTGCCAGATTTCCAAATGCATTTGCAGCCTTTGTAAGCAGCGAAAATGCACCCGTTGCATTGGCATTGAAGGCTGCTTGCAGGGTACTTAAGTTGATACTTAGGCTACCTGCTCCGCCCGGAATCTGGGAAGGTTTGAAAACGATTCCTAGCTGGGATAGATTACTCAACGCAGAGTTGCCCGTTGAATAATCGGTCTGCGCCAGGGTATTGAGAGATTGAACCAGACCAGAGGCACCTGTTACGCTTCCTCCCATATAGTTACTTGATTCGTTGATGTTGCTGATGGTGCTTTGCAGTCCATTGAAAGCATCAACAAAACTTTGAGCTTCCGCAGATAGACTGGCCAGATCCGTACCGAAACCCTGCCCTCCCCCGCTCGTTGCTGTGCCGGGTTGCAGGGATCGAAGTTGATCCTGGAACGTGGCCGTAGCGGTCAGTAATTGACCTTCACCGGAAAGGTTGACTATAGCCGATGTGTTATTTAACAAATCCGGGGTTGAAAGACTCAGTTCGGATGCCAGCAAACTAGCTGACTGGGCATTAGATCCAATCATCCCGAGATTAAAAGGAGATGTAACAGCACCGATTCCAAGTAGCGTATCCATGGCTATTCCCCTAATATATTTACGGAGTTTGTAAACCAGCCACCACCTAATTGATTTCTATCGAATTTCGTCAGGAAGCATAAAGTTTCCAAAGTTCGACATATTTTCCAAGTAGGAGTTTTCCATGCCTTTTTACCCGAGGAAATCTTTCTTCCCAATGTCCACCCCATTGTGGCGTAGAATGTTATAGGCCGTCGTAATGTGGAAATAAAAGTTTGGCTGAACACGATCAAGCAAGTATTGCAAGCCCTTCATTTCCTGTTTTGTATCGTGTATCACCAATGCGATGTTTCGATTTTCACTCCCCTCCAATTGCGGTGGGGTAATGGTATCGAGGAAGGCAATTGTTTTGCCGATACGAGCTTGCAGTTCAGCAAAATTGGTTTCATTGTCTTCGAATTTCGGGGCCTCAAGATTAGCCAGACGGGCGGCACCGAACTTGGCGTTATCCGATGCGATCTGCACCTGTTTGGTCAAAGCGAACATGTCAGGGTAAAGTCGGGCGTTGAGTATCACACCATGCTCAATTTTTTTTGCATCAGCATAAGCAACCGCCTTGTCCAACAGAATAGACAGGTTGTTAAGAGAGCGCTTCCAGACAGGAATGGTCATGTTATACATTGAGATTATCATCGATATTTCCTTGTTTATCTGACTCGTTCACCCAAAAACATCTAGTTTTTCCGGAGTCAATTAATAGCGCGAATTCAAACGACCATTCTCAATAAGAATGAATTGAAATTTCTCGCTTAACTCCCAAATCTTCATTTATGACATGTTCTATCAAAATTTTTTTAATGTTTAGCCCGGCATTTATCCAGCCCGAATCCAAATCGTAAGGAATAAAGTTTGCTTTTATCTGTTGCAGTGAATGTAATATTTTTGAGTGAATTCCCGCATGGACATCCATGTCGGGATACCGTCTTTCAATTAATACTTTTTCTTCATGAGCAAAATGCAACGCTGCATCGTCAATAATGAGTTGCACCCATTTTTTAATATCGATAGGACTCTTCCCTTCGGTAATCGACCGGTTGAGACCGTTAAGAAGAAAAAATAAATGTTTGTGATCATTGTCCAAATCCGGGATACCAACGCTCATTTCTGAGCTCCAGCTAATTGTCCAGGTTGGTCTGTTCATGTACATGATTATTATCTTTAGTCATGTAACTTTTGCTTCAATCTTTGAGAAAGAAAGATCAGCTTTGTTCTTCACACCGGGTTTGGCGGGGGGAACATATCCTGCAATTCGGCAAAGCATACCCTCTACTCTTTTGTCCTTATCAAACTTGGTGTAAAGGCAACACATAACCTGTTTTTTAGCCTCAAGTTCTGACAAAACAAGTCGTGCATTCGCAAGTGAAATATGGGTAGCTCCCGCGATAACAGTGTCCATTTGTTCACCGTTCAATTTTAAATATTGGAGAATATCTGTCATATATTTATACCATCGCCGAAATTGAGGTAACTTATCTACCATATCACCTCCAACCTGCCATTCGTGATCCAAATAGACCGCATTTATCGCGACCAGTTCTTCCTGGGTTGGCTTATAGTTGGAGATTTCGCGAAGCTTGGTTTTAAGCACATTTACCAGTTCGTGATCCCGCACAGTTGATATATGGTAATTATTTCGCATAACAGCACCTCCGATTCCCGTACGACATAAACATGTGAAATAAGTTCTTAACTTGAAAAAAAAACCTGTTGGATATTGCTGCCTATTTCTTTCAATCTTGCATCAACCCAAAGTGATGTCAATTTATTAAAATCGCGTGGAGATTACGAAGTAAATATATTAGGCATAGGACAAACACCAATAGCCCTTTGCAGAATTTTCTTATTGCCTATTTAGTTACGCGCTGATGGTATAAATATATCCATATCGTCAGAATTAAATTAGAAAAATTAAACAATTTAATTAGCTTCTGGAATTAAGTTTTCCAGTAGTTCATGTCGTCTCGATTTGAGATAAGAATTATTTTGATTGAGTAATTTATAAGTTTGTAACACTGGCAAAGTGATACCCATGCGCTTAATTGAACCCAATCGCTATGTGCAACTGAAAGCTTCGGGAAGATTACCTTCACCCAAGGGCTTGGCATTGGCAATCATTCGATTACTGCAAAGCGACGATTATAAAATAGAGGATCTGGTTCGATTGATTCAATCCGATCCGGCAATTTCAGGAGAGCTGATAAAATTTGCAAATGCGGCCTCTTACGGTCATCCCCGTCCGGTTGCTTCACTTTCGAAAGCAATTTCCACTCTCGGCACGAACAGAGTGCGTGTACTCGTAATCGCATTCTCAGTGCTAAATAATCATCGTGGTGGCAAGTGTCCAGAATTTGATTACGAGCGCTTCTGGGCACATGCTCTTGCTACTGCCTTGTCAGCCAGAGAATTGGCTCCATTTGCAAAAATCAATCCCGATGAAAACTTCACAGCCGGATTATTATCCAGCCTCGGTAAATTATCTTTAGCTTCAATTTTCCCGGATAGTTACGGCCTGCTCATTGATAAATCAGAAGGAAACATGACTCATCTGATCGCACTGGAACAAGAAGCATTTGGTAGCGATCACCGGGAATTAAATGCCACCTTATTGCTTGAATGGGGGTTTCCTGAATTGCTGGTAAAAGCAATTTATTACGCTGAAGTGCCTGAAGAATCCGGTTTTTTAGACGGATCACGGATTTACGGAATTACCATTTCTCTCCACATTGCGCTAACCATGGCAAAAATCTGCGTGTCTGATGATGGTGCACGTTGGGCCATGTTGCCGAATCTGTATACCAAGGCGGCAATGTTAGGAATCAGCAGGGAAGAAATGAATTTGATTGCCGACAATATAACCTCCAGTTGGTACGAATGGGGGAAAATGCTCAACATTCAGACTCGTGAAATTACCTCATTAGCAGAGTTACTTGCAACCTCACAACCAAGAGAAAAATTATCTGCAACTTCGTGCGAATGGCCTAGCAAGAAGTCTATTCTGCTCATATCTAAAGCGTCAAGGGAAGCGACACAAATTACAAGCCATCTGAATTCGAATGGTTATAACGTTAAATACGCTTCCAACTCCAAAGATGGCCTGACTTTGGCATTTGAGTTCAAACCCGCTTTAATCATCATTGCAATGCATGAAACCGGAATTGAGTGTGCCCAGTTTTGCAAGGCATTACGAAGTAGCGCTTTGGGCCAACCATTTTTTGTCATTGTCATTGTCAATCGGGCTGATGATGGCATCCTTTCCCATGTATTGAACATTGGCGCTGATGATTTGCTAGTGACGCCAGTCACGTCTTTTTCTCTTCAAGAAAAATTACGCAGTACTTTCAAAATAATTCAACTTCAAAATGACTTGATCAAAGAACGGAATGGTTTGGTCGATTCTGCCGGCGAGTGGGCAGGCGCCAACCGAAGATTAACATTGGTGGCAATGACCGATCCCTTGACTCAGTTAGCCAACAGAAGGCATGGGATGGACTTTCTCTCCGCCGAATGGGCATTTGCAAAAACAAACAATTTACCCTTGTCCTGTTTAATGATTGATGTCGATCACTTCAAGCATATTAATGACCACTATGGTCACCATGTGGGTGATTCAATACTTATTATGGTTGCAACACTCATGCGTTCCGGCGCTCGCAGTTCAGACCTCCTATTTCGCTATGGGGGAGAGGAGTTCTGCATGCTCTGCCCGGGCGTTGATCTGGAAATGGCATGCAGCATAGCCGAACGGATACGCCAGGATGTGGAAAGGCAACCTTTAACTCAAGTCAATATCAACATTTACATCACGGTGAGCATCGGGGTTTCCATCATGCAACCGAAACATGAGAATGAAGAAGCATTGCTTCAAGAGGCAGATACAGCGATGTACTGTGCGAAGAGTGCGGGACGAAATCGGATTGTCTCCAGCCTAAATATGCATAAGTACAACTCTATCCAATTTAATCACACCGATGGAATACTCAAGATTGACAGACTTTCCAAAGGCTAGTATTCGACCACACAACAGGTGATGATAAGGAGAATGTAATGGCCGTCCCGCATAGCCCTACTCAGAACCAAATTCTTTCATTATTACCTGTGAACGAATTAAATCGTTTGGCACCTCATCTGGAATTAACCCCAATGCCACTAGGGGAAGTTTACTATGAAGCACATGATAAATTACAGTATGTCTATTTTCCCACAACGTCAATCG
>Ga0364880_10054_pt2 | contig 47511 bp, 47 predicted proteins | sample ExccelJu500001D3_5_FD_206927 | JGI IMG/M metagenome (GOLD analysis project Ga0364880, IMG submission 206927) | Enriched cells from Trout Bog Lake Hypolimnion, Wisconsin, USA - BchlTB.July30.5000.01.D3 | ecosystem: Environmental > Aquatic > Freshwater > Lake > Hypolimnion/Profundal zone | place... | reverse complement strand
GGACAGGCAGCAGATTTTCTCCTCTGGATCCCGCAAGACAGGGTTTATTGATGATAAAAAATGGACAGTCACTCCCTAATTTCAGCGCTGCATCAATCAATTGCGCTTCACTCAATTGAAGGTTAAATTTCTGATTGAGCAATAATAGGGTGAACGCGGCATCGGCACTTCCGCCTCCCAGTCCGGCACCCATGGGTATATTTTTATGCAGGTGCAGTTGAACCGCTGGAAGAGCGGGGAATGCTTCCTTTAATAATTGCCATGCTTTGACACAGAGGTTTTGCGAAGGTTCGCCATCAACAGTCAATCCTGATGAAGTAAAGAAGATCGCATTTTCCTGATCCGAATGTTTTTGATATTCAGTACGATTATCTAAACGTACAATTTCCAGAATGTCTTTCAGGGGAAGTGGATAAAATACAGTCTCCAGATCGTGGTATCCATCAGCTCTTTTGCGGGTGATGTGCAGACCAAGATTAATTTTTGCATTGGGGAAAACAACAACCAACTGCTGAAGACCTTGCAGATATTGACCTGCTCCTTTTTGACATCCCCGATATCGGCTGCCGTTTCTATACCTACTTATGGACCCTTACCCATGTACTGGAAGCATGTGGTAAACTGAGAAAAAAGATCATTGTACTGGATCGTCCCAATCCCATTTCAGGAAACCTGACCATGGCTGAGGGGCCTGGACTGGATGAAACCAATTGCAGTTCTTTTATTGGCAGGTGGAATATTCCCGTTAGACATAGTTGCACCCTGAGTGAACTGGCACTGTATTTTAACCAAAGCCGGCAGCTCCAGGCACCACTCGATATCATCAGATGCAGTGGCTGGGATAGAAACAGCTTTCAGCCCGACTGGGGAATTCCTTTTGTAGCCACCAGTCCTGCCATACAAAGTTTTGAGGCCATGGTCCTGTATCCCGGACTGGCAATGCTCGAAGCTACCAATATCAGCGAAGGCAGAGGCAGTGCCTATTCATTCCTTACTGCAGGTGCTCCCTGGATACAGGCAGAAGCGCTGACAGCAATTGTTAACCAACTTTTAGCAGAAGATCTAAACGCTGTTCCGGTAAAGTTTACCCCTCAAAGTGGAAAATTTACAGGTCAGCTATGCCAGGGCATACAATTACAGGTGCTGGATCAATTGCATTACCATCCCGTAATGACAGGGTTATTACTCATAAGACTGATCCGGCAGGTATATCCGGCACAATTTGCATGGAAGCCCTACCCCACCAGTGTAAATCCTTCGGGCAAACAGCATCTGGATAAATTAACAGGTATAGCCCATAGTGAAAAACTTTTTGAATTGCCTATACAACAGTTCCTGTCGAGACTGCAGCAGCTAACCAAAGCCACCGAATGGCAAAAAACCATACAACCTTATTTATTGTACTGATCAACCGTTACCCATGAAAAAAACAATGATGATCGCCTTTTGGGCCTGCCTTTTCAGCCTTACTTTAACCCATGCACAAAGTATCAAGTTGTTGCAGACAGGAAGAAAAGTTTCACTGCGGGGATTGAGTGTCGTTTCGGACCAGATCATCTGGGCCAGTGGCAGCAATGGTACTGTAGCCAGGAGTACTGATGGTGGTAATACCTGGAAATGGCAGATGATAAGAGGCTATGAACAAAAGGATTTCCGGGATATCAAGGCATTTGATGCCAATACTGCTATCATAATGGCCATTGAAGAGCCGGCAGTCATCTTAAAGACCAAGGATGGTGGCATACATTGGATCAAAGTATTTGAAGATAATAACAAGGGCATGTTCCTGGATGCCATGGATTTCAATGGCAAAAATGGTGTTGTGATCGGCGACCCTGTCAACAATAAGATCTTCCTTGCAACCACCCATAATTCGGGGGATAGCTGGCAGATCGTCCAAAACAGTCCTACTGCGCTGGAGGGTGAAGGATTCTTTGCATCCAGTGGATCCAACATTCAGGTTTTGGGTGACAGTGCTGATATGAAGCTGCTCTATGCCAGCGGGGGAAAAGTATCCAGGTTGTTTTTAGGCAATGATCCGCCTGTGGTACTAGATCTGTTGCAGGGAAAGGAATCGCAGGGAGCGAATTCGGTTGCAGCATTAAAAGGGAAAGCCGTGATTACGGGTGGCGACTTTGCCCATGACAGCATCAGGGAGAAAAACTGTATCCTCTTAGATTTGAAAGATATGGCCCACCCTGTATTCAGTTATCCTGTGGAACCCCCACATGGATATAGGAGCTGTGTAAAAGCCCTTACAGATTCTATCTGGATCAGTTGTGGCACTTCGGGTGTAGACTATTCAGAAGATGGTGGAAAGCACTGGGACCTGATCAGCAGACAGGGATTTCATGTGGTACAAAAAGCCAAAAAGGGCAACGCCGTTTACCTGGCTGGCAGTAATGGAAGGATCGCCCAACTGGTCTTTTAAAAAAAGTTAAAATTATTTTAAACCAATTCAAACCAAAGCTGTCCATACTTCGTAACTAAGTTTACACAATTTTTTTAGAGTAGGAAATTGAAAGTTAGTTTTTTTTTATGCAGCAGGGTTAAATAACAGGCGCTTCGTTCCCGAAGTGCCTTTTTGTTGGTAAGAATGGGTAACTGCTGACAGGATTTCCTGAAGTACGCAAAATTGTTTTGCAATACTGCTATATAGTTGTAGCTTTCTGAAACTTGATTGACACTTTGCCATCTGAAACAAAAACTGCATGAATATTGTAATATATCATTCAAGAAATGTAGGTTATGAAAAAGTTTCAGGCGATTATTAAATTTACGATGGATGAAAACTTCATGAGTTTCGTCCCTCCTCACCGCACCTATATTAATTATCTGATCAATAAAGGAGTGGTAGATATGTATGCGGTCAGCATGGAAAGTCAGACCTGTTGGATCACGATGAATGCTGAAACCAAGACAGAGGTAGACAATTACCTCAGTAAGACCCCCTTATACAAATACTGGACTTATGAAATCGAAGAGTTGTTTGTATATGACAGTCAGCAGTATCGGTTACCCGCAGTTCAACTTAATTAAAAAAAATTTTGGTAGTTAATTTGCAGACCCTATTTTTGCACTCCCAATTCAAACATACCCACTGTAAAAGAGGGGTTTAGAAAAGGAAAAAGGGAGTTTAGCTCAGTTGGTTTAGAGCATCTGCCTTACAAGCAGAGGGTCGGCGGTTCGACCCCGTCAACTCCCACAGAATACTAAAAAGGTTTCAGTTAAAAACTGAAACCTTTTTTTATTTTATATCATTCCGCCACAATACTTAAATAATTATGGCTATTCTATGGGTTCATAATATGAATAAGGATCGTCTTATTAAATAATAAGAATATATTTTTTAGATTGTATTGGCAAAACGACAATACAAAAATCGCAACTTTTAAATATTGATTTTCAATATGATTTTTTTTTAGATTTGTAAAACCCTATGACATAAATTAGCTTGTTAGCGGTGATTAAACGATAAATACCAAAAGTGAAGAAAGATTTTTATAAAGAAGGTTATGATCTGACATTAACAAACGTCAAAAACTTGATACAGGTATCGATTAACGCAGCTGAGACAGAAAATTTCGGAATAGCTTGTTCATTGAATATACTTGCGGCAGAAGAAGCGTTAAAAGCATTATTTCTGATTATCAAACATTATAATCCAGAAGGAAACATTAATAACTTCGATAAGATATTTCGGTTCCATACTGTAAAACATGAGGAGTTGAGACAAATAATAAAATTTCAAGAGGTAATTCAAGCCAAAATCAAAGAGTCTCTAAACATGTTAGAACCAGTATTGGCTGGAATTAATAAAATGACAGAAGACTACAAGGTTAGAAATTTAGAAATAATAAATTCATTGAACGATGACTACATTTGGTTCAAAGAACAAAGCCAACTAAATTTCAATCTTGAAGATATTTTGACTTGGTTAAAAGATGCAAATAAGGATAAGAATAAAGGTTTGTATGTGGACAAATCAAATGACACTGGATTTCCCCTTCTGAAATTCCTAAACAAAAGTTTGAAAACGAAAAGCATTTCACTCAATCAATATTAGATCATGTTCTCAACCTAGAGGAAGTTTTCAAAAGAGTAGAAAAGTCCAAAAAACTCCGATAACAGGTGACCTCCCCCCGAAAAACCGGAGCACTGTAAATTAGAAAAATGGGGCAATTATTCATACATTAAACCTGAAAAATTGCACATGAAAAAGTCAAAATTTACAGAAGCGCAAATTGTTTTTTCGATCAAACAATCTGAACAAGGTGTTAAGGTGGAAGAGATCTGCCGGAAGATGGGCATCAGCGAAGCGACATTTTACAATTGGAAGAAAAAGTACGGCGGATTGGGCGTCTCTGAGTTACGTGAACTCCGTCAGTTAAAAGACGAGAATGCCCGGTTAAAGCAAATGGTAGCCGATTTAAGCCTTGATAAGCAGATGTTACAAGATGTTATTAAAAAAAAGCTCTGAGGCCAGCCCAGAAGAAGGTGCTGGCCTTAGATATGATCAGTAATTATAAGGTTTCAACTCGGAGGGTATGTCGGGTTCTTCAAATCCACCATTCGATGTTTTATTATCAACATCATCGGCGAGAGGATCGGGCGATTAGAGCGAGGATTAACGAGATTGCTGCCACTAAGGTTCGTTATGGTATGTGGCGCATATACACGTTGCTTCGTCGAGAAGGTTGGACAGATAATCATAAAAGGGTGTATCGCATTTATAAAGAGGAATATTTGAACCTGAGAAGCAAAAGACCAAGGCGAAGCAAATCAGGAGCGCATCGTTTGGAACGGCTTGCCAATATTGAAATTTATCAATGTTGGTCGATGGATTTTGTCAGTGATGCGCTCTTTGATGGACGAAAATTCCGTGCCTTAACTATAGTGGATAATTGTAGTCGGGAATGCCTTGCTATCGTTGTTGGACAGTCCCTGAGAGGCAGTGATGTAGTAGCTGCTCTGGAAGAAATAAAATTGTTTCGCGGATTAGTTCCACAGCGGATACAAACGGATAATGGAACAGAGTTTATTTCAAAGGAAATGGATAAATGGGCATACGATAATCAGGTAACAATGGATTATTCAAGACCAGGTAAACCAACTGATAATCCTTTTGTAGAATCATTTAATGGTAGTTTTAGAGATGAGTGCCTGAATGCGCATTGGTTCTTATCTTTGGAAGATGCTGCTGACAAGATTGGCAGATGGCGAACAGAATACAATCATTATCGACCGCATAGTTCTTTAGATGATATGACACCTGCAGAATATGTAGAAAAATGCTTAGTGTCGATAAAAAATAAATTATCCCTGCCGGGGGCATCTGTTCCGAGTCAAATGATTTTTGCAGCTGAAAAGCAACCATCAACTATATCAGAAAAATCATTTTCCCGGAACAGAATTAAAAGTTCTTAAACAGCCCCGTTTCTATAATTTAGGGTGCTACGAAATATGGGAGGAGCTCAAACAGCCCCGTTTCTATAATTTAGGGTGCTACGAAATATGGGAGGAGCTCAACAGCCCCGTTTCTATAATTTAGGGTGCTACGAAATATGGGAGGAGCTCATAACTTAGAAAACTCTAATTGACCCTGGCACTTAAATAGGGGAGCCTACACGACCTATAATTCATCCATCCTATTGCGACACTTTTGTACATTAACTTGTATATTTGACAATTCAGTCCAAAATAATTTGTCTAAATGAGTAACGAAACATTTGGTGACTACATCAAGAAAGCAAGAGAGACAATGCAATTGCCTCTCCGAAAGGTAGCGGCACATCTGGATATTGACACTTCCACATTAAGCAAGGTGGAACGAGGTGACAGACCTGCATCACCGGACTACTTAAAACCACTTGCAGATATTTTGCAATTAGACTTGAAAGAAGTGCAGTCAAAGTTTATTGCTGACAAAATCAATAAAGACTTTGGTGACATGGAACATTTAACAGAAGGATTGAAAGCGGCGGAACAACAAATTAAAAAGAAGAAAAAGTAATGTCATCTAAATTTTTTACAAATAATAACGACCGAAACCTTTTTGACAAGTTCAAAGGAATAATTGAACACATGAAAGATTTGTATGCTTTTCATGCTGTTGTTGGTTACTTCCGTTCATCTGGATATTTTGCTTTGCAACCTCACTTGGAAAATATCAAAGACATAAAAATACTGGTTGGTATAAATGTTGACCAGATGTTTGCCGAAGCACAACGAAAAGGACTTTTATATTTTGGTGACGAAAACAAAACAAAAGACGAATTTTTAAAGTGGTTCATTCAAGACATTAAAGAAGCAAAATATTCCGAACAAGTTGAAAAAGGTGTATTACAATTCATAAATGATTTAATAGAAGGAAGAATTGAGGTAAGAGCACACAATTCAAAAGCTATTCATGCGAAGTTTTACCTCTTCCTGCCTGAAAAACATACAACTCATTCTGACGGCTGGGTAATTATGGGGTCGTCTAATTTAACAGAAGCCGGACTTGGCATAAAAAAATCACCAAACTATGAATTAAACATTGCTCTCAAAGATTTTGACGATGTAGAATTCACCAAAAAGGAATTCATAGCACTTTGGGAACAATCCACTCCAATTTTACCAGCAGACATTCAACTGTTCAAACAGAAAACGCATATCGGACAAACCTTTACGCCGTATGAATTATTTATTAAATTCCTGATTGAATATTTTGGAAAAAACATTGATTACGACGCGGATACTGTTGGTGACTTGCCTAAGACTTATAAAAAACTAAGTTATCAGGTTGATGCCGTAAACCAAGGTTTTCAAATGCTGATTGAGCATAACGGTTTCTTTTTGGCTGACGTTGTAGGTTTAGGAAAAACAGTTGTTGCAGCAATGATTGCAAAACGCTTTTTAATTGCCAACGGCTCTTTAAATACAAAAATATTGGTGGTGTATCCACCAGCATTGGAGAAAAACTGGAAAAATACTTTTCGGTTGTTTGGCATTGACAGGCATACAAAATTTATTACCAACGGGAGATTAGAGAAAATTGTGAACGGTGACGACTTGAACTATTGGGCGAAAGAAGATTATGATTTAATTCTTGTTGATGAAGCCCACCGCTACCGCAACCACACTTCTACCATGTTTGGAAATTTGCAGCGTATTTGTAAAGCCCCAAGAAATGGCGAAGGGCTTGTACATGGAACAAAAAAGAAAGTGATGCTGATTTCAGCAACACCATTAAATAACAGACCACAAGATTTATATTATCAGCTTTTGCTTTTCCAGGATGCAAGAAGAAGTACAATGCCTGTAACAAATCTGCAAAGCTTCTTTGGTCCAATCATTAGGGAGTATAGGGAAATAATGCAGGAAGACAAACCGAATATTGACCGCATCAGGGAATTGTATGGCGTTATCCGTGAAAAAATAATTTCACAAATCACTGTAAGAAGAACAAGACGGGATTTAAAAAACTATCCGAAATATATTGACGATTTGAAAGCACAGGGAATTGAATTCCCTGAAATTGCTGCTCCCAAACCAAAGTTGTATGAACTGAATTCAAAATTGAGCAAGCTGTTTTATCATACAGTTTTTTATTTGACTGACACGGATAAAATAAACTATTACCGCTATCAGGCAATTGCCTATCTAAAGCCGGAGCTTAGAGAAAATCAATATGAGCAAGCTGTTTTGGTTTCTCAATCCCTTGCAGGGATAATGAAAACCTTAATGATAAAAAGATTGGAGAGCAGCTTTAAGGCATTTAAAATATCTCTGCAAAATTTATCTACTGCAACCAGCAGAATGATTGAAATGTTTGACAAAGGGAAGGTTTTAATTGCTCCTGACCTTCATATAAACAATTTAATGGATAAAGGATTTAGCATTGAAGAACTGGAAGCAATGATTATGGAAATGAACATTGATAATCCAAGAAACAATGTATTTACTCTGGAAGATTTTGATAATAGTTTTATTGAAGGGCTTCGCAAAGATCATTTATTGTTAAAAGAACTGATAAAAGAATGGGCAAGCATTGAGGAAGACCCAAAACTTGACGCTTTTTTTAAAGTATTGAAGGATGAATTGCTAAGTGCTGCCATCAACCCAACAGGACAGTTGGTAATTTTTACAGAAAGTACCGACACTGCAAATTACTTACAGGAAAAAGTAGAAGAACATTTAGACACTAAAGTTCTAAATATTTCTTCTGACAATAGAAGCAAGTTATTTGAGACCATTCAGGAAAACTTTGATGCGAATTATATTGGCGAAAGAAAAAACGATTACAAGATTTTAATTACAACAGATGTATTAGCCGAAGGTGTAAACTTACACAGATGTAATGTAATTGTGAATTACGATACGCCTTGGAACGCAACCAGATTAATGCAACGTATTGGACGGGTTAACCGTATTGGAAGTGTTGCAGGAGTTATTTACAATTACAATTTCTATCCTTCACAACAGGGAGATGATGAAATAAAATTGTACAGCAATGCTTTAGTAAAACTGCAAGGCTTTCACACCGCTTTTGGGGAAGATGCTCAAATTTATACACATGAGGAAATGCTGGAGCAGTTTGAATTGTTTAAAGAAGGTTTAAAAGACGATGAAGATAAACGCTTACAGTATTTACGTTTCATTCGGGAATTTAAAGATAACAACCCAAAAGAGTTTAAACGGATAAAACAGTTTCCAATGAAAGCAAGAACTGCAAGGAAGCTGGAAAATGTAATAAAGGAAAATACAGAGCAGGGCACCGTTGTGTTTTTAAAATCTCCTTACAAAATGGAGTTTTATCAGGTGGATAAAGACAGCAATGTAAATGCACTTACCTTTTTAGAGGCAGCACAATATTTTGAAGCTAATACAAGTGAACCGGGTTTTGATTTACCTGAGCAACATTACACACAGGTAGAAGCGGCATTGCATACATTTGAGCAGGATTTTTTAGGTTCAAGTTCTGAAACAGTAACTACCACCGACAAAGCCGATGCAATTTCTGCACAAGCCAAAAAATTTCTCCGGGACATGAAGGGCATTACAAAAAAAGATGAAGTAAAAACAGCCTGCCAAAATCTATCAGATTTAGTGGACAAAGGAACATTTACCCCAATGCCCAACGAAATTAGAAAAGTAAGGCAGCAATTAGATAAAAGGCAGATTATTTACAGTCAGGTCGATAATTTACTAATTATGATTGCTAAAAAATATGATGCTTTTGAAAGCGATGAAGAAGGCAAGCCGGAAACCAACATTGAAATTGATGCAAACATCTCACCCGATATTGTTTTATCAGAAACTTTTATTGACTAATGGACAAAAAGAATTTACAAACCGAGATACTTGAAGCAGCCTATCAACCTGAAAAATGGTTGGAGGTGTTGAAGCTATATTTCGGAGCAAAAAAGTTTCATCAAACGCCGAAGCAAATTTTGCTGCCGGGTAACAATTTGGCAGAGAAAGCGGTAGAAATTGGAAGCTTTTACACAGCAGATGAAAGATTGATTGGCATTTACGAAATACAGCTTACAGCAAAGGCTTGGGTTGAACGCAACCGTGTGGGCTTACGTAGTTTGCTAAGGCAGGTGTATAAGTATGATGTGGATGCAGCGTTGATTGTGTTTGTGCAGGCAGACAAGTGGCGGTTTAGTTATGTGAGTGAAATTAGAACCGAAGAAGGGAAAAAGGAAACCGAACCTAAACGCTACACTTATCTTTTTGGCAAAGGGGAAACAAGCAGAACTGCAGCAGACCGTTTTGAAAAGCTAAAAGGCAAACCAATTTACCTTGCTGATTTGTTTGAAGCATTCAACGTAGAGAAACTCAACAAAGAATTTTTTAAAACCTACAAAGAATTTTATCAGAAAGGTGTTGCAGAAATTATAGAACGAAAGACCTATTATAAACTGCTGATTGATAAAAAACAGGAAGACGAAGAGAAAAAAGAAAAGCCCATTCGGGATTTTGTAAAAAAGATGTTGGGTAGAATTGTATTCTTGCACTTTCTGCAAAAGAAAGGCTGGATGGGAGTTGATGTCAACAACAAGGCTTGGGATGGTGGCGATATAAAATTTTTACAAACCCTTTTTGCCAATCAAAAACAAAAAGACAAATTTCTTACCACTGCTTTACGTACTTTATTTTTTGAAACATTAAATACCAAACGTAAAAATGACTTGGCTCCTGCTTCCTTAGGTGCAGGAATAAAATTGCCTTACTTAAACGGCGGTTTGTTCGACAAAGACAATTCGTTTTATAATGACATTGATTTTACAGCTGACTATTTTAAAAACCTGTTGGAGTTTTTTGAGCAATACAATTTTACAATTGACGAGAATGACCCTTATGATAATGAAGTAGGCATTGACCCCGAAATGCTGGGACACATTTTTGAAAACCTGCTGGAAGAAAACAAAGACAAGGGTGCATTTTACACTCCCAAAGAAGTGGTGCATTATATGTGCCAGGAAAGTTTGATACAATACCTGCGAACGCATTTGCCCGAATGCACGGAAGATGAAAGCCCTGCAACTATTGCTTTGCAAAATTTTATACGCAACGGAATTATTGGCGAACGTACCGACAAAAAGAATTTTGTAGTGCAACAAGCCAAACGGATTGAGAAACTGCTTGACCGTGTAAAAGTTTGTGATCCTGCTATTGGTTCAGGTGCTTTTCCTATGGGTATGTTGCAGGAAATTTATAAAGCCAAAACAAATTTGGATTTAACGCTTGACCACACAGAAGTAAAAAAGCAGATTATACAAAACTGTATTTACGGAGTTGACATTGAAAACGGTGCTGTAGAAATTGCAAGGTTGCGTTTTTGGCTGGCATTGGTGGTGGATGAAACCATACCAAACCCTTTACCCAATCTGGATTATAAAATAATGCAGGGTAATAGTTTATTGGAAAGTTTTGAAGGGGTTGACCTTAGCAACTTGGCTGACATGGAAAAAGAAGAAACCTTTCTTTCTGCCAGTAAGCAACAATTAGAATTAGGTGCAGATTTTAGTTTGAAAAAACAAAGCATGTTGGTGTTTGACCAAAAGAGCAAAACGCAATTGTATGAACTGATAAGCGACTACTACAATTACGATGAAACCACCAATACCAAATACAAAAGCAAACAGTTTATTAAAGATGAAATAAATGGCATTGTAGAAGGAAAGTTGATTGCAAAATTTTATTTACAAAAACCCAAGCAGGAACAAAAAATAAAAGACATACAGAATGCCATTAAAGCCAACCGAATTATGGCAGCCGATGCACCCGGTATAAGATTGCGAAAAGAAAAAAACCTTGAAAAACTAAACAAAGAGTTAAGCGATAAAGATAACGAATTAGAAAAGTTAAACAGCATAATAGAACAATTGCATGAGTTGCAAAGCCGAACCGACAAACCTTATTTTCTTTGGCATTTATGGTTTAAAGATGTATTTGATAAAGGCGGGTTTGATATTGTGATTGGTAATCCGCCTTTTATACAAATGCAAAAGGATGGCGGTGAGTTATCCAAAATTTTGCAAAATGAAGGTTATGAAACTTATGAAAAAATGGGTGATGTGTATGCAATTTTCTATGAGTTAGGATTTAGATTACTTTCCAAGAAAGGTATTCACACTTTCATTACTTCAAGCCAGTGGATGAGAGCCAATTATGGAAAATCATTGCGAAAATATTTTCTCAAGAAAAATCCTTTGACGCTTTTAGAATTAGGACCAGGTATTTTTGAAAGTGCAGTAGTGGATACAAATATCCTTGTTACCAAAAACGAGGAGAATAAAAAGCAACTTTGTGGAATTGCTATTAAAGAAATAAAACAGATAAACGTATTTACAACACAGGCAATGCAAGACATGCCTTATGTATCAGAAGAAGCATGGACAATTCTTAATCCAGTTAAACAAAGAATAAAAAATAAAATTTCTCTTAAAGGCAAAGCATTAAGAGATTGGAACATTAAAATAAACTTTGGAATTAAAACAGGGCTGAATGAGGCATTCATTATTGATGCTGACAAGAAAATAAATTTGATAAAACAAGACCCAAAGAGTGCTGAAATAATAAAACCTATTTTGAGAGGAAGAGAAATTGAAAAGTATTTTACGGAATGGGATGGTGGATATTTAATTTCAACATTTCCTGCATTAAACATTGATATTTTAAAATATAAAGCAGTAAAAAAATATTTGGAAGGATTTCTTCCCAAAATAAATCAAACAGGGGAAACTTTTAAAAATGAGAATGGAGAGTTAGAAAAGACAAGAAAAAAAACCACTCACAAATGGTTTGAGACACAAGACCCAATTACCTTTTATAAGGAGCTTTCAAAAGAAAAAATTATTTGGAAAAGGATTGGCTCTCTCCTTCGGTTTTCATATTCTGATAAAGAAATTTATTGTTTGGACAGCACTTGCATTGCAACAGGAGAAAAAATAAAATATTTAACAGCAATGCTCAATTCAAAACTTTGTCAATACCAACTTTTTGAAACTTCACCCAAAACAGGAATGGGAGATTTAATCATCAGCGTTCAGGCATTGGAACCTTTGTTGGTTTATTATCCAAGCGAAAAAGAAGAAAAGCAAATTGAAAAACTTGTCAATAAAATTTTAGAACTCAAAAAAGAAAAATTGCCAACCAGCAATTATGAAAACAAAATAGATGCATTGGTATTCAGACTGTATAAATTAACCGAAAGCGAAATGTTGGAGGTGTTAGATACATTTAAAGACTTGAGCATAAAAGACCGCAATCAAATTCAAAATGAATATTGGAACATTACTAACAACAAATTTCAATTAGAAGCATGATAAAGAAAATATCAATAACCAATTTTAAGGCTATACAGCATTGCCTTAATTTACCACTACATCCCTTTACTGCTTTTATTGGCAATAACGGCAGTGGCAAAAGCAGTGTAATGGAAGCATTAAGAACACTGCACATGTGCCTTACACAAAACATTCAGGAAGCCTTTTCTGTTTGGGGAGGTTTGGACAAGGTGCGTAATTATCATGGGGAGCAAACAGAAACTACCGTTTCGCAATTTGGGTTTAAACAAAAACATCAGCCCATCATTATCTGGATGGAATGTGAAGTAAATAAAAAGGTTTACGAGTATCAGGTGTCATTCAATTTAAGTTTGACTGGCGATAACTATATTGTAGAAAACGAAGAGTTACGTTGCAACGGTACTGCACTTTTTGCCACCAACGCCATAGACAACAACGGAAATTCATTTGCACAGATTTATACAACTGCTTTTAATTTCTTAGATGAGATGAAGCACAAAAGCAATACGCTTTTGTTAGCATTGGAAGATGGCAGCCCATTAATATTGCATCCTGATATTGCTGCATTTCAAAAGTATGTAACCGATTGGCAGTTTCTATATCTGAATGCCCATGAAATGGGGAAACCGGTAATGCAAAACCGCTTAACAAAAAACATCCGTTTAGATTATGATGGCAGAAATATAGCCGAATATATTTTATGGATACGCAGTCAGGGGCAGGAATATTTAGACAGCCTTGTACAAAAAATGATTTTTGTTTTGCCTTACATTAAACAAATTCAGCCAAACATTCAGGAAACATTTAACCGTGAAGTAGAATTGCTTTTGCATGAAACACATGACAGTAGCAAACCATTGCCTGGCTGGTTACTTTCGTCAGGCACATTACGCATATTGGCTTTACTTTCTGTATTTGATACACCACAAAAAGCAAGTGTGTTATTTGTAGATGAAATTGAAAATGGATTAGACCCACGGACAATAGGTTTATTACTAAATGAAATCAGAAACGAAACCACATCAGGCGAAATGCAAATAGTTATTACAACGCATTCTTCTTACCTGCTGGATATGCTGCCGATAGAAAGTATTATCGTAACAGAAAAGAAGGTTGACTTCTGTAAATATCATATTCCTGCCACTCAAGAAAGGTTAAAAGCATGGATTGAAAAATTTACACCGGGCAGATTATTCACCACAGGAAAATTCAGCAGATAATATGAGTACTGTATTTAAAATCAAGAAAGCTGCACAAATGAAAGTGGGTTTTGTATTTGAATGTCAAGACCAAGGTCCGGATGAACTGCTGTACACTTATATTGCAAAGGAATTGTGTAAGCATTTTGAAATATCGCAGGAGAATATTTCACCACTGGGAAATAAGCATGCCGTTATCAACGATAGTGCGTTAGATGTTGAAACCATGTTTGCAAACAAGTGTGATTATGTTTTTATTATGTGGGACAGAATGCCGAAATGGAAACATGGAACGGGTAAATGCGATGACGATAAAGCCACACTTACCAATAACTTAACGGCTGCTGGTGTAGATATGACAAAGGTAATTATGTGTTGCATTGATGAAATGCTGGAAAGCTGGTTGATTGCCGATGGCAGAGGAGTTACAAATTACTTTCAGGGTTTAAATCACCAGAGCCCAAAATTTGATGACCATAAAACCAGGGCAGAACAAGCCTCACCGAAAGAAAAATTAAGTGCTTACAATGGGAGATACAATGAATATAAAGACAACTTAGGTATTGTGAAAGGACTTGGTGGCGATTACAGCAGAGCCGTAAAATGGAATGCATCGTTTGGTGAATTTGTATATGCCGTAAATAGAATTTGCCCACAAGCGGTTTAAACAGAAACACCAATGTTTGATGAACTATCAAAATACAAACATAATGACCACTTCTTTTTTGAAGCAACTCAAAAGCTTTCAGAAGTATGCAATGCACCGACTGACAAAAGCGGAGTGTATTTAATTTACAAATTAGCCAAAGGAAAAATTGAACTTATATACATTGGTTCAAGCGGACAGAAAAATAAAGGTGGTTCACTTAAAACAAGAACAGCAGGTTTTGGTGGACTGAAAGACAGATTGGTAAATGGAAAGCAATTTGGCGGCAGCAGAAAAGTGACATACCCTTTAGTAATGAAATTGTAAAATATTGATGCGTTAGACATTTACTGGTATGTAACACATGACGAGACACACAAAGATTTTCCGAGGTACATTGAAGTTATTTTGATTGAAAAGTTTCATTCTATTTACGGACGACTGCCTGAATGGAATAAAGGTTTCTAAAGCATCAGCCGACGCACCAAGTCAGGCACATTTGGAAGGCACACAAAGCCGACACACAAAAGCCAACCTTGCAAAAGAGCCTGCCTTGTTCCTACGCTTCCGGGACACACTCTGCTACTTCGGACACAGCACTAATTTTGACAGACCGAGAAGAAGGGCGAACACATAACAGGGGGTTTGCTTCTATGCTGGCTTGACGAATATATTCTCATCTTTTTGTTCGCTATCAGCAGCAGTTCCAGCAGACGTAATTCTATTTAGCTTTTTGTTGTTAACTTCATCTTCATATTTTCAATCATCAGCGGTTCCGGGCTGACGGAATACTAGTTCCCGTACTTCGGCAAGCCCTGTCCGTTACCTGCTATGTTAGGACGACCGTTCACCACGACACACTTTGGCGGACAGACATTCTAACTTTGCAAAAAACGGGGATGCAGAAAACCGACCAGAGTAAGCAAAAAATTAAAATCAAAAAACAATGGCAAATTTTTATTGCGAGTGTATATTCCGTTAATGGTAACCTTTTCGATAAATTTGGCGTATGCATTTGCAAAACCAGTTACGCCTTTCTTTACCTGTGATACAACGGTGTTGTACTGCTTTTTGATAGTAATCATATTTAAAAGTTTGTGGTGAACTTCTAAGTTCTATCATTTATAAAAGGCAGGAAAGGCTACCGAAGGTTTAGTTCAACACGGGTTTGGCAAAAGTGGAGGTTCAGTACTCCGCAGACACATTTGTAGTTAATCAAAGTTTGGTTCTCCGCATCAACATTTGTAGTGAAAATCGCCACCTTCGCCAAGCCCGAAACCGTTAGCCGCAATGCCATTAGGTGGTTATAATTTTAAATTCTTACATTTGAAAATAAATCAAGGTTTATGACCAGACAAGCAATCATTGAACGAACTATCAAAGCAATTAGCCAACTTCCAGAAGACAAAGCAGAAGAAATTTCCGACTTTGCTGATTTTGTTATTAAACGCTATGAAGATCATAAACTTACTCAGGCCATCCAAGAATTAACATCTGAAAGCAAATCTTTCAGTTTTCTTGAAACAGAAGAAGACATTTACAACTTGTCAGATTTAAAAGAAGTCTACAATGCGTAAGGGTGACATTGTTCTTATCACATTTCCTTTCACAGATTTAAGTGGCACAAAACTTCGACCTGCAGTAGTTCTTATTGAAGGCACTTTCGATATTACTGTTTGTTTTATTACAACTCAAATACAATCGAGAGAATTTTCTGATTTGCTAATAGATCCTTCATCAATAAATGGTTTAAGGAAACAATCACTAATAAGGGTAAATAAAATTGCAACACTTGACAAATCTTTAGCGAAAGGCTTGTTAGGTAAACTAAGCGAATCAGAACAAGTGGAACTTGATAATAAACTAAAAACAATCTTCCAACTCTAAGTTCCAGGCACCTGCAGCCAACATATAGGGCTTAAACGAAGTGCAGCGATAGAGGAACTTCGTTTAAGCCTTTGTTGACTGAACCGGAGATAGCCGATCTATTTACTTATGGGGTTTGAATAATTAGTGGTGGTGTGTTGCAGTTTGCCTGCTGTAATCGGTAATTACAAATGCCCCGTTTTTCGTAACAAGAAATACATAGAAAATGGCAACAAGCATACATAAGAATTGGCAACAAGGAGTACAGAGAAATTAGCAACAAAAAGCTGCTGAAGATGATGCAGCATCCTTTCCTCCGCTTTAAATCACATACAATGGCCAGCCCCAGGCTTTCCCATTATCATCCTCTACATAAACCCTTGGATAATACGAGATCATCGCATTACTGGATGGCGTAATATACCACACTTTGATCAGAGCATGGTTCAAGGTGGTTGTATTGCCGGGCAGACTACCTGCATCAATATATCCCAGCGTAATGTCTAAACAAACATTTTCATACGTGGAAGCTTGCGGTACAAATGGCTTGGAATTGGCAGGTCCTCCGGAAATGAAGGATTCTGACACATGCGCCAGGAATGCATTCCTCAGATCCGTTGCACTTTGATGTCCTGAAGTATCCCCTGATGGAACCGGGCCTGTGTAACCACCAACGATACCGCCGGGAGCGAGTTTACCCGCGTCAAAGACGAATACTTCATTATTTGAAAAGACTGGGAGTCCATTGATGAACTGAGTTGCTACGACCTCTTCCTGGTATCCGCTATATTGATTGGGGAGAATATTTACAGTTGTATCCGTAATCCACGATTGGAACTGAAGGTTGGCAACAGATAAATGATTGACACTGAACAGGGCATATATAGAATCGAGCTCAATGGCCGACAGAGTATCTATCCCAACTTTTGCGCTGATCCGGTTGATACAAACACTATCAGAACCGGATGGATTGCCCTTACTGCAAGAGGCTACAACCATTATCATTACGCAAAAGCCAATCAAAAACAAAATGGCGGGCTGTAAGAATCGAACTTTCATGAAATACATTTCATCTATGACACTTTTAAACAAGCAAACATTGCAATAGGATCATATTTCATCAATGATATCAATTACAAACGGCTTTACAGAAAGAGATTGTTTCAAAATGTTTTGTCTGCCTAAAAACAGTGTCGCTGAGAAAACTAGCAAACAAACGATACTGATGCGGTGCATTTTTTGATGTATCTGTGATTACAGGTGGCAACGAAAGGGTAGCAAGCGGGATATATAAAATTGAAGTTTATTTATCCGGATAATACCTGATATGCTCAAATACATAGTTCTCATGTTTGCGTAATTCATCGATCAGCTGTTTCAATTCACTCTCCTCCCATTTCTTCTGAAACATTTCATCATGGATCAAAATAACGATATGATCCTTGGTAAATGTATTACCTTCTTCCAATCGGGTAGTAATCTTTTTCACCATTTCATCCACTGTTTGCATGGGGGTACCATCTTTGGCATGGTGTTCCCATTCCAAATCCCAACCGTATAATTTGAAACCATTTGCTTCAAGCAAATCAGCCGAAGAAGCCCCACTTACACCATCATCTCGTTTTCTGCCGCCAATACGCCACATATTCCTTCCCGGAAGCCGTACAATTTTAAACTTCAGCCCCAGCAACTGCTCATTCTTTTTAATATCTGCCAGCACATTTTGCGGATTGCTGTAAAAAAGGGCATATTTATCGTGGGCATGGGTAAAACTGTGGTTATACACATCCACATAAGGGTTCTGTTCGTATAACTTGAAATAGGTACCACCCAGTTTGCTTAATTCTGCATGCTCCCCAACAATGAATACACTGATCTTTAATCGCTCGGCCAAAATCACACTGTCTATATTTTCACTGCCATTCAGTGGACCATCATCAAAAGTGAGGTAGATATATTTCAGTGGCAGTGCTGCATTTGCAGTATTGGTCTTTTCCTTATTGAGCAAAGTAAAAGCAGATATAAAAATTGCCACTGCGATAATAAAGAGGATCTTTTGATGATTGATTCTTTTCATACGGTTACCTTGGTTTAAACACAATATACTGTATAATCAAATTGAATTACAGCATTTTACAACAGCTCAGACAAAATTATTTAGTTTCATGCTAAGCTGCTTGTGCCATCATCTTGCGCCTCCCGTAAACCGATCAATCCTATCAATGGGGTGAGTACCATCTTATAATCCATGCAAGGGTTTTCCGGTCAAATCGTGCCTAAAGGATAGTACGCATTATCCGGCACTTTGAACAGATGTCAAACTTAAGATATTGAATATTTAACCAGCCAGAGGAATCCTAAACATCTGTCCATTGTGTATAGCAGTTAAGATACTGCACCTCTAAAAAAATCCCGCTTTTAATACAAACAAACTTTTAAGCCCTTAAACGCAAATTTCGTTGATTATCACATCGATATATCTTTCATTTTTCTTAGCTGGACAGTTTTTTTGCATTTTTTACGTACTTTTTTAAACCTTCATTTTTTAAAAATTTGCTTGTAATAGCTTCATTTACAATAATATACAAAGGGTATAATTTAGATTGATTCAGGTTGGATTTGTATCTCACCCACAGATAACCTACAGTTAACCTACAACTGAACCACATTATAGTGGTTGAGATATAGCTTAGCTGTTGCTTAACTATTGTTTAGTATAAAAGCAAGTATGAAAGTGGTAGGGATTAGTTATCCGCCCGGATTTTATAAATACGATATAGACTGGATCACAGGGACTAGCCCTTGTAAAAGTGCCCCGGGCATACTGGAATATAGCAACAGCCAATATCCTGCTTCACTGATATTAATACCTGCAACAAAAAAGTCTGTCCGGATCAAATCCGGGCAGACTTTTTTATTTCCTTTTGAATTTCGAAAAAAAACTTCTTTCTTTTTTTGTAGTATTTCAACCTACTGCTGCAAACATCTAAAATTGTTAAATACAAGTCTTCTATTTATTTTGACATACTATCTGTACGATTTTTCAGAAAGAACCATACAGCAATACTGTCATCCAAAACCCCACACTGCTCTTCTATCCTACTTCTTTATTACAAATAATATTTCAAATTAAAAATGATTTTAATCATTGACAAAGGTGAGATATGTGTATTACTTTATACAGGAAAAGCGAATTAATGATTGCCAACAGATAATTTAATGAACCCTTTTTGGGAACTGCGAATTATTTGGAAATGCCTTTTGAATGCGTAAGATTACAAAAAAATATTACTCGTTTCTTCATTTAGCACGATACGCATTTCCCTTTCTGTATATCATTAACAGTGCCATTTTTTAACCCTCAATTTATTATCATGGTAAACACATTTGGTTTTACCAGTTTACTGGAATCATCTTATGGTAAACTGCCTGTTATCTCAAACAATCTTATCAATGGTATTAGGATCAGGTACAATGATAGCTGGTATCTTGTTGGACAAGCCTGTAAAGAATTGGGAAGAAATCCACACCGACTGGTGAATGCGACCCCTGATGAACTAGATTACAGAGTACTCTTCCAAGCCGCCTTATTGGCCGCCTCTACCAAAAATAACCAGAGTATTTCATTGTCATTCGGATTTCCGTTTTCAACGCAGAACCTTTACAGACCCCTTGCAGAAAAACTGGCTGAAGAAAAAAGATTCTTAATAGAATATGACAGTGCCACTTTCAAAAAAGATGGCAACACCGAAAAAATATCTATTGATATCAACAATTTTGAAGTGATCCCCGAACTGGTTGCCTGTGTCATTGGTTTGAAGAAACATTATAACATCAAGGAAACTAATTTCTTACTCATCAGCCTTGGTTTTGGTACTATTGAAATAGGGGTTGTTACGCCTGATGGCCTGAATGGCAGGACCGTTATTTCTGTACCCGGCATCATTCAATGTATCAAGAATGCCCGTTACGAACTGGAACGGGATCATTTTATGGGCTTTATGACCGATCACCAGTTGGATGAGGCTTTTATAAAAGGCTCTGTGATCCTGAACAGGACGGTTGTTAATTTTACCAGTATGCGCAACAATATCCTGCGCGCATTTTATAAGGAATACATATCTGATACGATCAAGGGCTATATTTCAGACCGCGATTTTGAAAAGATTGAAAAGATCTATATCTGCGGTGGTGGGATTCGTTATGAAGAAATACAAAACTGTTTCAAAAATGAATTTGAAAAAGTGTTGCCGGTAGAATTTGTAGCCAATCCTGATACACTCGCTTCCAAAGGCTATTACTATAATGCTGAAAGGATCTCTCATGCTGCACATGGCGTAGATGCGGTGGTAGGGATAGACCTGGGCAACAGCAGTACCTACATCACGACCAATAAGGATACCGAATATTAATGACTGAAAAAAGCAGTAGTATGTATAACAGCTTCTTTATACCTGAAGGTTTTACTTTAACCGGCCATATTGATGGTACGGTTCCGGGAAGAATAGAAGGTACAGTGATCGGCGATATCTATATGAAAGGTTTTAAAGTGATCGTTTCCGAAACCGGATTTGTACAGGGGTCCATCTATGCCGCTGATATTATTATAGGTGGAAAAGTGAAGGGAGATATCTATGCCGAAAAAAGTGCTGTTATTGAGGAGCATGGCGAAATAACGGGAGATATCTGCTCCAGTGAAATGTATATCCATCCCAACACAAAGATCGGAGGTAATATCAAAAAGACCGGAAAAGACGGCAAGGTCATTGAAACCATCTATCAAACCGACCAGCATCAAAAAAAGGAGTACCTGGTTACAGAAAAAAACAATGAAAACAGCTGGTGGTGACCATTTTTTGGAATAACAACTCCTACATAACACATCCTTTCCCTGTAAAATGAAAGGATGTGTTATTTTATCGCTGGTTGTGATAGCATCCCTATAAACTTTCCCGGTTAACAGGATTTACGATTCTTATCCAATTTTAGGTTTAACTTTAATCAGCAGATTTATTAAAATACATGAAGACATGCTTCTGCCCATTACACTTCGCTTAAACCATATAGTAAGTGTTTTAACCGGTTTCTGGATACTGATAACATTTGCATCCTGCAAAGGTGAATTGCCCCCCTGTTCGGGCAATTGTACCGAACTGATTATTTCTGGATCAGTATACAATGAATCTACAGGAACACCCATACCCAATGCGGCCATCAGTATCACACTCAATCAATACAACTACTCCATCATCGGTTCTTTCTATACGATGTATAACGGAAAAACTGATGCCTATGGCCACTACACTTACAGTACCAAATTTGACAGTACCCTATTGAAAACGAATTACCTGCTCGTATCAGCAACTGTGCCCAACAACTACCTGTGTTATGCCTATCTGGTGGGGCCTAATATCAACGAAAACCCATCCGTTTCTCAGTCATCCAGTTTTGCCAGTCTGGATTCACTCACCCCACAACACCTTTCTTTTAATTTTTACAATAATAGTTTACTGACTGTTCATTTGCACCGGACAACTGCGATTGTTCCGCAAGAGCCTACCTTCTTTCTCACCTTTGTTATCGACAACCAGTCTTCCATTACCGGATTGAATCAAAATGCCAGTAACCAGGATACGACCCTGATGATCAAGACCGCAGCAAACCGACTTACCAAGATCCAATACAGCAAATTTAACAGTACCAGTACCGTTACATCAGGCATGGACAGCATCTTTTGCAGTGCTATTGGTACAAATACCGTAAATATTACTTACTAACCGATCCAACCTCAATAATAAGGCTGATCAGTGCCATTCTTTACAGGTAATGACAATATTGGATGTGAAATCCTGAAACGTTTTATTCAGCATTCTTTCAATCAATATGCCCCTGATATTTAATTATTCAGATTACTTGTTTATTTAGAAATACTAAATAATTTAGCATCATGAAACTAAAAGTATTAACCCTTCCTTATTTTACGACCCCTGTTAAAGCGGGTTTTCCCTCCCCGGCAACAGATTATACAGAGGAGCGGATTGACCTGAATAAAGAGCTGATCCGCCACCCTTTGTCCACTTTTATCGTTGAATCGGAGGGCGACAGTATGATTGACGCTTTTATTCCACCCCGGGCCAAACTGGTCATAGACCGCAGCATCAAGCCCCGCAATGGGGATATCGTATTGGCCGTGATCAACAGTGAGTTTACTGTAAAATACCTTCGGAAGAATGATTTCAAATGCTGGCTGGTTCCTGCCAATAAGAAATACAGGGAAATAGAAATATCGCCTGAAATGGAGATGCAGGTATGGGGGGTAGTTATTAAAATCATTGTGGATCCAAACGATACGAGGTGTTTGCTTTAGTAGACTGTAATAACTTTTATGCCAGTTGCGAAAGACTGTTTCAGCCTTCTTTGGCCAAGCGGCCTGTGGTCGTATTATCGAATAATGATGGCTGCACCATTGCGCGTAGTGAAGAGGCCAAACAGATTGGCATACAGATGGGTACCCCGGCATTTATGATTGCTGACTTGTTCAAGAAGCATGATGTAGCCGTATTCAGTTCAAATTATCCTTTATACGGGGATATATCTGACCGTGTAATGAAAACACTAGCCCGCTTTGCTCCCGCCATGGAGATCTATTCAATAGATGAAGCCTTCCTGGACCTGGACAATATGGCTTATACAGACCTAGGTAAGCTGGCATTGGAGATCAGGCAAACCATCAGGCAGGATATTGGCATACCGGTATCCGTTGGAATTGCTACGACCAAAACACTGGCCAAGATGGCCAATCGTTATGCCAAAAAGAAACACCGGCAACTGGGGGTGTTTAGTGCCGATAGTCCGGCACTAGTACACGAGATACTGGCTTATACTGCTGTGGAAGACATCTGGGGTATAGGCTGCCAATATGCGGCCATGCTTAAGCGGAATGGATTTCATACGGCACTTGATCTTACCCGGGCACCCGAAGATTGGATACGCAGCCAGATGACCGTAGTAGGTCAGCGCTTGTGGAATGAATTAAAAGGCATTCCTGCTACAGCCTGGCAAACAACACCCGCCGCCAAAAAAAACATCTGCACTTCCCGCAGTTTTGGAAAACCAACAGGAGACAAAAGTATTCTGGCAGAAGCTGCCAGTAACCATGCTGCCACTTGTGCGGCCAAGCTAAGGGCACAGCATTCCTGTACTGGTTTTATCCATGTATTTATTCATACCAACCAGCACAAGATCCACCTGCCCCAATATGCCCGATCGGTGACCCTGGAGCTGGAAACCCCCAGCAACGAAACCGGCACTTTGATCCATTTCGCATTGAAAGGCCTGGATATCATTTTCAGTGAAGGTTACCTTTTTAAGAAAATAGGAATCATGGTACAGGGGCTTGTACCCGAAACACAGGTACAGGGTGGTTTATTTGATAAAACAGACAGGAAAAAATCCGGGGCACTGTATAAAACCGTAGATGAACTGAATAATTGGCTGGGAAGGGATACTGTACGAATGGCTGCCCAGGGTTTTGAAAAACGATACCGGCTAAGGGCAGATCACCTAAGTCAGCGGTATACTACCCGTATGAATGAGATCCTGAAAGTGAGGATCTGATCATCGATCCAATGAGCCTAACAAGACAAAAAAACATCACTATGTTACAACCTTTTGAAAACTTTCAGGCTTTGCATTTACAACGCCTGGTAAAACTCAATATTCCTTATCTGGTATCCCAGTCTTATACAAGAGGAAATGATCATTTTCAGGTGGCTGATAAAACACATATCCTCATCACAGATTATGATGATTTAAATTATGCCTCCGTGCATTTTAATGCCGTTAAAGCAGACCGTTATGCGAGTATCATCCATCTGAGCAACCCCATGCACCGGAATAAGCTGGATGAGATGATCCATGGCGATAAATATAGGGTCTACTGGTCTGTTATCAGGAATTCTGAAACCCTCGAAAAACAGCTGACCGCACACTATAAGGACCATTTGAAAAAGTATCTCCGGAAAAGTACCGACTGGAAGATCGCATCCGGAGAACAATTGATGACCAGCTTTGAAGTGATATTCGGGGAATTGTTTCTGCAGATCCGTTATAAATCCGAACAATTACGTGTTAAATTTGAGGAAATCGAAAAGAGCTAAGCATGTGTTATGATATATCCTTTACGGTAGCGATCCGTCAACTAACGGATTATTTTCCGGAACTCCTGCTGGATGAACAGATAAGTATGAACCTGGAATCGGCCCTTCATATTGCCGGTCACGCTTTTGGGAATCACCCGGTTATTTATAGGAACAGACAGGACATGAAACTTCATGGCAGACTGATGGAATGGGGATGTATACCACATTATATCCAGGATGAAAAGTCCTTTATCAAACAACGGGTCAATATGCTCAATGCAAGAAGTGAAAGAATCCTGGAGGACGAAAAAAGCTATTGGTATAAGATCAGAAACCGCAGATGTCTGGTACCGGTTACGGGTATATATGAACACCGGGCAATTCAGGGCTGGAAGAAGAAAGTCCCTTATTTTATCAAACAATCGGGACAGCCATTGTTCTTTTTGCCAGGGTTATATGCAGTAGCGCAATTGCCTGACCCCGAAACAGGAGAACAGATCAGCAGGTTTACTTTTACGATCATCACTCGTGCTGCAAATACCTTAATGAGTCAGATTCACAATGATGGAAACAATGCAGGTAGAATGCCCTTATTTCTGCCCCAGGATCTATGGCATACCTGGCTGGATGAAGGAATTAGTCCTGCTCAATATAAAACCATGCTTGACTATGCCATTCCTGATGAGGGTCTTGATTGCTGGCCTGTTTATACCATTCGTTCTGCTGCCTTAAGGCCCGATGGAAGAGCGAAGAATGAACCTTATGACTGGGAGCAACTGCCCGCACTTCTATAAGAAACAACACAGCGCTGTTTATTCTGCAGGAATGCTGATCTGTTCATCATTCAAATTGGGATGGTCGCCAAAGATATAATCGATAAACACTTTAACCCTTGCAAACCTTTCCCTGACCTGGGTCCTGAATCCTCTTACCTCATCCACATCTTTTGCATTGAATCCATCGGCAACAATATCTTCACGGTATGCGATATACAAAGCCCTTTCATTATGAAAAGGCTGGGAGATAACGGTTACATCATGTTGTCCGAATACTGTTTTTAAACGCACCATACTATCAAAAGTGCGGTATCCCTTATAATCCATATAGATAATCGAGGGGCTGATACCTCTTTTGATCAGGTCTTCACGCATGGACTGTGGCTCATTGTAATTCTCTTCCCGGTTGCCGCTCAAAATGATATACTTGATCTTACCGGCCTTTAAAAGTTTTACAGCTGCCTTGATCCGGTTGGCATAATAAGGGTTGAACACTCCTTTTGAAAGGTATTTGGATGTGCCCAGTAATAGACCCACTTTATGATAGGGTATAAGGTTTACATCATCGTATAATTTTCCATTGCCGGATGCACTGATCCTTGCATCACAATAAAATACAATGCCCGCTATTATAAAGAGTATCGTTAATACAGTATAAAATAAGAATTTTAGGATGCGCATGTCGATTTATAATAGTTCACAGATCTTAACCTCCGGTAAAGAACCAAATATTAAAAGTAGACAATTTAGAGGGTAAGCAAGTCATTTATTGGTTAATCGACAAGGTAAAATGCATCATTTCTGTTGTTTGCCGAGTAAAAAAAGTAATGGGATATCCAGACGCTTATGCCATGCTTTTTCAGAGTGCTCTTCACCGGGAAATTCTTTACTCATAGAATTTTGAGTAGTATAGCCCTTTGCCTGAACAATGGCATCTACCTGTAACTGAAAAGGTGGATATAATGCATCCAATGTTGCAGTGCCATGGTCAAAATAAAGTTTATGGTTGGCCGGTGAAGGCAGATGTGCAGAAAGATATTTCATGAATGCGCCCGGGATGGGATTATTGTCTGCCGTAAAGATGCCTGTCCAGTGAGTGGATAGGCAGGCTGCACCAGCAAATACGTCAGGGTATTCGCAGATGGCATAGAGCGAAATAAGTCCGCCCATACTGCTACCGGCAACAAATGTATGTGCCTGATCGGTATACACAGAAAAATGACTATCGATATAAGGCTTCAGTTCATGAACCATAAAACGGAGGTAGTTGTCGGACAAGAGGGTATCTGTTTTAAAGATGGAATGACCATTACCCCTTGCTGAAGCAAAGATGGTTTTCTGCTGTTCAGTAGACAGTGATTCAAAGGGTTTCTGGGGAAAATATTCATTGTGCCGGTAAGCTTCACCGTTCCAGATGCCCACTATGATACAGTCCTGTATAGCGCCGGAAGCAAGCAAAGCGGATACTACTTCATCCACACCCCATTCCTGATGGTTCCACATGATGGTACTATCAAATAAAGCCCTGCCATCCTGCATGTATAAAACAGCGTATTGATGCTGGTCATTGTAATTTTCAGGTAACCAGATATCAATATTCCTGGCAGCCACAAAACGGGAACTGAAATTACTGATATGCTTTATGGTACCTTTTGCAACCTGGGGTATCTGAGCCGGTAATGTATTTGCCATTATATGAAATATGAGTATGAATACGGCCTTTAAGAGCAGCTTTTCCCTGCTTTTCTCTATCTTCATGGTTGCAGTTTTATGGATGTAATATAATTTAAACACCTGAAATATTCATCATTTCAATATTTGCATTCTAACTGAACTGTTCTAATTTTGCAATAATGAGTAAGCCAGCATTCCATAATAGTACCAACCCTCAGGAACAGCAAGAGACGGATGTATTGGTGGACCCCATCTTTCCTTTCAGTCTGATCGTATGGAATGATGAGGTCAACACTTTTGAATGGGTCATTGAGACCCTGATCGAAGTGTGTGGCCACTCTGAAGAACAGGCTGAGCAATGTGCCATGCTGATCCATACCAAAGGAAAATATGCCGTAAAACGGGGTGACTATGACACACTGAAACCTATGTGTGATGCGATAACCGAAAGAGGTATTGGTGCTACCATAGAAGAATTGGCCATCGGTCACTGATGATTTTTCCTTTCTTTTTATTCCCTAAAAATAACCTCATACAGCTACATGGCCCTTCATGCCCTCAATGAATCGATCTGGTTTCCTCCTGTAGAAGATGCTTTACCCGATGGTTTACTGGCAATGGGGGGAGACTTATCCACAGAAAGACTATTACTGGCTTACCGAAATGGGATCTTCCCCTGGTATGATGGCAATATTCCTCTCTGGTGGTGCCCTAATCCCCGCTTTGTACTGATACCTGATGACCTGCGGGTGAGTAAAAGCATGCAGTCTGTGATCCGCAAACAAAAATTTGATTTCACCATAAATAAAGCATTCCCTGAAGTGATCAGGCATTGTAAACAAACTTTCAGGGAAGGTCAGGATGGTACATGGATCAATGATGAAGTGGAATTGGCTTATACCCGTTTACATGAACTTGGCTATGCCCATAGTGCTGAGGCTTGGGAAGATGGTCAACTGGTGGGTGGTTTATATGGTATCAGGCTGGGGAAAGTATTTTTTGGAGAAAGTATGTTTAGCAAAACAAGTAATGCCAGCAAATTCGCATTTATCAGTTATGTAGAACATTTGAAAAAAGAAGGCATCTTACTTATTGATTGTCAGATCTATACCGAACACCTGGAAAGCCTTGGCGGAAGGATGATCATGCGGGAGCAATTCATACAGCTATTGCAGCATGCGCTGGATTAACTCTTATAGCCATACATCCTGGCAACATCCTGTACGATCGTTTCTATATCCTTATCAGCGCCTTTGGCATCATAATTTTGTTTCAGGCTGGTACCAAAGAAGAATGCTACGGTTTGGTACATGGCAGCTGTGAAATAGCCTTTGTACTCGCCGATGATCTCATAACAGCTATTATTGGTTTCCCTGTAAATCAACTTCATCAGCACTTTTCCCTGATATATACTCAGGTTGGTGAGTTTATCGGTAAATTCTTTACGCAAATCTTTCTCCCGGGAATGAATGATGGCTTTGCGTTCTTTTTTGTCTTTTACATTGACCAGTTTGGCATTGATCTCGTTCATGATCTTACCTGCAGCTTTAGCATAGGGATAAGTTACATATACTGCATTACGCAACCTGGTCCATTCGGCCCAGTATTTTTTCCAGCGGGGTGTCAGCTTTGTATTTACCTGAATAATGGGCAGGTAACTCATGGGGATGGTATCACCTGCAGGTGTGATATAGGCATGCACTTTTACAGTATCATAATAGCCATGTTGCTGGGCATGAACCTTATTGACCATACCCTGAATGAAAACCAATAACAATAAGAAGATGATGTATTTTACTATTCCCTTCATGGTGATTTTTAAAAAGACATCCGCTTTTTCATTAATGCTGCCCAATCTTAAAAGTAACCTTATGTGGTTGCCAATTCTTTTGATTTTAACCTTTGTATAATAGAAAGGATAAATCCGATCGTCATAACAATGACTCCCATCCACAACAGATTGATCATTGGGAACTCATACACTTTCAATGTAACAAGATCGGTTATAGATGCGCTTTCTTTGATGCCCACTTCAAATCTTCCTTTGTCCTTATCAATCAGTCTTTGAAATTTCAATGCCAGACTTTGGGATTTTACGGTATCAGGCAGGTCCCTCATTTCCTGACCATTTCCCTTAATGGCAACACCTGGTGTTGCATGATAACGTCTTCCTTCCTTGGATACGACTGTAAATTCCAGGAATACAGCAATCTCATCATCTTTAAAGCGGGCTTTCTGTTCTTCCGGACTCTTGGATACCTTATTCAGGATCATAAGGCCATTGCTGTAGAAAAGGGTATCTCCTACTTTCAGCTCCCTGCTCCGATAGGTTGCAGTATCAGGAGTATTGTTGCCTTCATACGCTGATATGTAAACGAAAATATCCTTGTACCAATAATGCCTGGAAGATGGATTGGCAGAATAGCCTTCCATACCCTTATTCCCTTTGATCAGATCAGGAAATAAATGAAACTCTTCAGTTCCATCCTTCGATTTAAAATCAATGTCAAAATATCGTTTACGCTCTTCTGTATTAAAACTGTCCTGTACATAGGTAACCATATACCTGCCCATATCTGTAGGCTGGCCCTGAAAAAGGGTAATATTTTCAGCAGGATCTTCGTTCTTGTCTTTTTTAAATACGGCTATACCGGTCGTATTCTTACTGAGAACATCCTTTTTGGCAGAGGAGATCAGGATACCCAGTAATATCAATCCGAAACCCACATGTGCAATACTGGCACCTGCAAACCTGATCTTACCCTTCAGCACCGAGAATATATACCATGCATTGGCGATGGTTGTGTACACTGCAGCAAAAATGGCAACATGAATGGCACCCAGGAAGCCAATCCCCTTTTTGGTAAAATCTATATTGCCAAAAACACTGATGCATATACTAATGATCAATGCGATGAGGGTAGGCCAGCCGATCTTCTTTCCAAAATAGCTGTTGGCAGTATCCTTATATTTGAAATACTGTGTGGTCGCAGTAAGTAATCCCAGTATGATGGCAACAAAGATCTGGATCTGGTTATAAGCAAATACAGGATCTTCTGAAGGGGCGATATTAGATCCTGTGATCTTATTGTATACTGGTACAGAAGTCTTGGCAGTAATGACCATGGAAGCCAGAAACAAAACAAGGGAGCCAACAAACATCCAGAATTCGCGGCTATTGGTGTTTTCTTCTTTTACAATAGAAGGGATGGACTTATATCTGATTCCAAAAAGGATCATCGATGGCACAAAGAATAAAGCTGCAAAAAGGGATAGCTGTAAGGTCATATCCGAACCTACAAAGGCATGAACCGAGGTATCTCCAAGGATACCGCTTCTGGTGAGGAACGTACTGTATAATACCAGTACGAATGCGATGATATAGAAGAAATAGGTACTTCTAAGGCTATAGCCTGTTTTTTTGTAGATGATATTGCAATGCAAACCTGCCACCAAAGTGATCCATGGCACCAGGGATGCGTTTTCAACAGGATCCCATGCCCAGTAACCGCCAAAAGAAAGACTTTCATAAGCCCATGCTGCACCCATCATGATACCCAGTCCCAGCACTGCTGCTGAAAAAGAAGCCCATGGAATGGCAGTTTTAACCCAGTCATGTTTTTTATTGATGAGGCCTGCATAAGCATAGGCAAAGGGCACAATGGTAGAAGCAAATCCCAGGAACAATACAGGTGGGTGGATGACCATCCAGTAATTCTGTAATAGTGTATTCAGGTCATTGCCTTCATGTACACGCGGCAATTGCAGGTAATTGGGATCGCTAAATATTGGAAGATCGGGCATCGACTCACGCCAAAGGATAAAGGGGTTATTGCCCACTTTATTCCCAAAAAAATATACGCCGATGAGCATGGTAGCGATACAGAATTGTGCAAAGTTGATGGCAGTCATGACAGGCGCTTCCCAGTCCTTTGATTTCCAGATCAGGATCCAGCCCAATACACAATGCCAGATATCCCATAAGAGGAAACTTCCAGATTGATCTTCCCATATACAGGCCAGCAGGTATTTGGGTTGCAGGGAGCGGGAAGAATGATTCCAGGCAAAGAAATATTCGTGATAATGATGGGAAATTAAAAAGTAGATAATGGCAAAGACTGAGAAAACAGCTACTGTTTCCAGGAAGAAAGCCATACGGGCCAGTTTGATCCAGCTATTCTTTTCCTGTATTGCTACGGTCCTATTGGCCATAAAATAAGCAATGGTAGCCACGAGAGAAGCTGTTAAGGAAAGTAGGGTGCAAAAGTGTCCGATTTGACCGGGTAATAAATGTTCACCTATGTATTGCATTGTCATTTTTTTACCACACAGAGGGACGAATCCATGCATCGGAATGCATCACCCTGTGGTTATTGATGTAGAATTAATTCTGAAAATGAAAGGGGTTTAACTGCCTGTTGCGAGACCTTTGGCTACTGCTTTTGTATCGTCTTTGTATTTGGATGGACATTTCAGCAGGATCTCCTTACATTCAAAATGATCCCCGTCTATCCTTCCTTTGAGTACCACCCGGTCACTTTTTTCCATATCCTGTGGTTTGGTGTTGTGGTAAACCACTTTAACGGTATTACCCAAAGTATCTATAGCTGTGAAAGCCAGGTAATTTGCATCTTTTTTGGAATCATATTCCATGGGCTGGTTCTTATCGATCTTAGCGATCAGGTTTACGAATTTACCAGGTTTCTGTTGTGCAGATGCGATGGTTTCGTAAGTGGTAAGGTTACCGGTATAGCTGATCAAAATGGTAATGGAGATGGCTATCAGCACCAGCGCAATGATATGGGTCTTCTTCATGTTTTTTCTCTTTGTCGTGCAAAAGTAATCCTTAATGATATTGCGGGACATGATTGTTTGCTGTTTTGAATGGTTTTCCGTAGTTCGCTAACCTGCTGTTCTTTTAATTGCGAATCCTTAGTTTTGCCGGATGATCCGATCAGCCAAAACTTACGATTTTATTCTTGTACTTAAATCTTCGGGAAACAGGCGTTATATGAACATGGTCAGTCAGCTGATGCTGTTCATGGCTGCTGTAGCATTCATCTACCAGGGTACTCGTATAAGGTCCTTTTATGGACATGGCAGCACACCTCTTTTATCTTTCCTTTATTTTGGATCTGCGATAGTGCTTATTGCAATGCTGATCTATGGGTTCCTGCAGCGAAGAAAGGGGCAGGACATATTATACAGACTGGCTTTATTCCTTGCTGCCTGCACCTGGTACCTGAACAGGAAGGAATGGCTACTGCTTAGTATTACCTATCTGATTGCGGCACTATTGGAAAAGCCGCTTAAAGTAGATCCAGAAGTGGCTGTTGATGAAGCTGGTATCGTGATCAATGATTTTCCTGAAAAAAGATATCCCTGGGAAGTACTTGACAACCTGATCCTGAAAGATGGTATCCTTACGATTGATCTATTGAGCAATAAACTGATCCAAAAAGAGACCGATGGAGATATCTCCGTTGCAGATGAAGCAGAATTTAACGACTTTTGCAGGAAACACCTAAACAGGGCTGGCAAATAAGGGGCATTCTATTTCACCTCTAACCACCCCGATAATCTTACACTATGACGCATTCACCTTACTTATTATATTCTGACGGCAAAGGCAATATTTTTGAAGACTCCTCCCTTTATGCAGTTGGACGTGCCGGCTGGGATGCTTTTCCGATTTCTGCCGATGAATGGATCGAACTTCCTGATGGAGGCAACCTATATGAATTGCCCGGCAGAAGGGGTATTGGTATTGATGTACTTACCGGCGACATGCGCCTTTGCGAAAAAGGATGGGCTGTTGCAGCTTTTATTCCGCCTGCCCATACCGGACTTTACCTGGCTGCTTTTGAAACCATGCCAGATGCACCTACCCTGCCCTTGTTTTGTTATACAGCAGCCGGCTGGTGGAATAAAAAATTTTATGTAACTGCAGTCAGGATTGAACATGATATCCGCCAGGAATGTGCGGGCTATGATGATACACTGATTCAAACCGGTGCCAATGAATTGCTGAAAGACTATCCCCATAACAGGCTTGTAAAGCACCTGATGGACAATTGCTGTAATACCTATCAATGCCCTGCTGCAAGAAATTTTGCACTGGGTCGTTGGGAATGTCCTGTACCTTCCTCTCCTGCCTGTAATGCCAACTGCCTGGGATGTATTTCCTTTCAACCAGAAGAAGAAACCATTGTAAGCACACAGGACAGACTTACTTTTAAGCCTACTTCCGAAGAGATCATAGAATTTACAGTTCCCCATCTGATGCATGCACCTTATCCCATCGTTAGTTTTGGACAGGGTTGCGAAGGAGAGCCTCTGCTGATGTGGGAAACCATCCGTGAAGCCATCATTGCCATCAGGAAACATACATCCAGAGGCAGTATCAACATCAATACCAATGGCAGTAAGCCGGATGCAGTAAAAGCACTCTTTGAGGCTGGTTTGGACAGCATCCGTGTAAGTACCAATTCTGCCCGTTCTGCTATTTACACCCCATATTATCGCCCCAATAACTATGTATTTGAGGATATTATCGAGAGCCTGAAAGTGGCACATAAATTTGGAGGCTGGTCCAGCATCAACTATTTTGTTTTCCCGGGCATGACAGATAGTGTAGAGGAATATGAGGCGCTTAGAAGACTGATCATAGATACCAACCTTTCGATGATCCAGTGGCGTAATTTTAATATTGACCCCGACTGGTATCTTGGAAAGATAGGGGTAGTAGATACCGGCGAAATGATGGGTGTAAAGCAAATGCAGGAACTGATTCGTGAGGAGTTTCCCCATCTGCGCTTTGGCTATTTCAATCCCCCAATGGAAAGGATCAGGGGGGATTATGAAAAAGACTTTGCCCACTGACACAGGTATGAACCCAACATCTGATAAAAGGAACATTTTGACCGGTTATGGATTAGCCCTTATTACAATTGTGATCTGGTCGGGTAATTATGTGGTTGCACGAGGCATTTCAGGTATGATCCCACCTGTAAGCATGTCCTTTTTTAGATGGGGAACAGCTTCTGTTTTCATTTCCATAATCGGTTGGAAAAGCTTTCGAGAACAGCGAAGTATACTTCTGAAACATAAATGGTACTTGCTTTGCACCGCAATTACAGGTATCACCCTCTTCAATACCTTTATTTATGTGGCTGGTCATTTTACTTCAGCAATTAATCTGGCACTGATAGGATCAACAGCCTGGCCGGTATTTATAACCATCCTTTCACGCCTTTTTTTAAAGGAACGGGTAAGCAGCATCAAGATCGTAGGTATGATCTGTTGTATCGCAGGTATCTTACTACTGCTTTCCAAAGGCAGCTGGCAGCAACTTTTGGAATTCAGGTTTGGCAAAGGCGACTTATGGATACTTGCCAGTTCCATTGTTTTTTCTATCTATACCATACTGGTTCGAAAAAAGCCTGCTGATATCAAACCCATGAGTTTTTTGTTCACCCTCTTTCTGACAGGCACCTTGTGTTTGCTTCCTTTTTATATTACTGAATCGGTATTAACCGGTCCGTTGCATTGGACATCGGGTATGGTCTTGATCATCCTGTATGTGGGTATTGGCAATTCGGTGATTGGGTTTCTTTGCTGGAATGCCAGTATAGCCAGAATTGGTCCTTCAGCAACCGGAATTTTTAGTAACCTAATGCCCGTTTTCAGTACTATTGAAGCGGTCCTTTTCCTCAATGAACAGTTTACTGTCATTCATCTGATCAGTGGTCTTGTTGTGGCAACCGGACTCATTATTGCTAATCTGAAATAAGGGTATTCCGGATTACATTCATCCTCAATTGTTTTTGAAATGTCATAATTTATATTATCTTCCTTTTTGTAACAAAGGATCTCTCATCCTAATAAAACGATTGCATATGAATCCAACCAGGAGAACATTCCTCAGGAATGCCGCACTTACCATTGCAGGAACTGCTTTATTGAAGAATCCCCTAACTGCAGCCACCAGAAAGGGTGAACTGACAGGTCTTCAACTTTATTCAGTCAGGGATGACATGCATAAACAGCCATTTGAAACCCTGCAACAATTATCTAAAATGGGTTACCGTTATGTGGAGCATGCCAATTATGTAGACCGTAAATTTTATGGCTGGAAAGCCTCCGAATTCAGGAAAGTGTTGGATTCATTGGGTTTGCAAATGCCCAGTGGACATACTGTGATGAAATTTGAACACTGGGATACCGCTAAAAAGGATTTTACCGATGAATGGAAATATACAGTGGAAGATGCAGCTGTTTGTGGCCAGAAATATGTAATCAGTCCCTGGATGGAAGAAGAAAAAAGAAAGAATTATGATGACCTTAAAAAGTTTCTCGAGCTCTTTAACAAGAGTGGCGAGTTATGCAAACAATCGGGGCTTAGATTTGGTTACCACAACCATCATTTTGAGTTTATGGAATCTGTCAATGGCAGAAACCTGTATGATATTATTCTCACAGAAACAGACCCGCATCTGGTGATACAGCAGCTGGATATTGGCAATATGCTTAATGGTGGTGCCAAAGCCCTCACGATCATGAAAAAATATCCCGGAAGATTCCTGTCCATGCATGTAAAGGATGAGATACTGTCCAATCAACCCGGGGAAGAAGAATATATTTCTACGGTTTTAGGAGTGGGTATTGTGCCAGTAAAAGAAATCATTGATCTGGGCCGCAAATGGGGAACCAAAGACTTTATCATTGAACAGGAATCTTATCAGGGTAAACAACCCCTGGATACTGTAAGAGAAGATCTGGCAGTGATGAAGGGATGGGGGTATTAAATAGTTTACCTTATGAGCCAGATAACAAACAAAACAGCCCTGATTACCGGAGGTGCTTCAGGCATAGGTAAACTGATGGGCAGATCATTGCTTGAAAAAGGTTTAAAGACCCTGGTGATCTGGGATATCAATGAAGCCCTGCTGGCAACCACTGCCAATGAATTCAGGCAATTGGGATTTACTGTATATACAGATACTGTTAATGTCATGGATACACCGGCCATGTTGGAAACAGCGGAAAAGGTCAAACAGGAAGTCGGGACCATTGATATCCTGATCAATAATGCAGGCATCATTGTGGGTAAAAGTTTTACGGCACACACGCATGCAGATATTGACAGGACCATGGCTATTAATACAGCTGCACTTATGCATATTACAAAGGCATTCCTCCCGTCCATGCAAGATCAGCAAAGCGGCCATATTGTTAACATTGCCTCAGCAGCAGGTTTGGTAAGCAATCCCAACATGAGTGTTTATGTGGCCAGTAAATGTGCCGTTATTGGATGGAGCGATTCGTTATGGCTGGAAATGCAAAGAGATAAGACCGGTATTGAGGTTACGACAGTTACCCCCTACTATATTAGTACCGGTATGTTTGACGGCGTGAAGAGCCCGGTGATTCCTATTGTTAAACCAGCTACAGCAGCAAACCATATTGTGAAAGGGATCACTAAAAACCGAAGGTTTGTCCGCATGCCCTTGATCGTTTATACGCTATTGCTCGTCAAAGGTATCTTACCGGCTAGTTGGTTTGATATTGCAGTAGGAAAATGGATGGGTGTTTACCATAGCATGGATGCATTTAAAGGCAGATAAAACGCTGATCCTATTTAATAAAGCTTAATAAAGCCTTATCCTAATGATGTAAATCAAACGGATAAGGCTTTATCTGTCAACAATTAACCTTTATTTACAGCAATAGCACTGCGGCAAATCCGTTCTTTATGTAATTTTCATCCAGTTTACAATTCAGTTGAACTGAACAGCAGACCATGAATCATTACGCACATTACCAGGAACAGTTTGAAAGGCAGAAAAACCTGAAAGCATTGGCTTATACCTTATTGTTTTGCGGGATCCTGTGCCTCATATTTTTTTACCTGCAATGGACCTTACCACAAATTCCTGTTCCGGTAGCAGATCAGGGAATTGAAGTGAATCTCGGCAACAGTGAAACAGGGCTTGGGGATATTGCACCACAGGTACCCGGTCCGCCTTCCAGTGAACAACAACAAAAGGTTTCCACTCCACCTCCTTCAGTTACTGCGCCTGAAAACAAACAAAACATCCAGGCAGATGAAAATGGGGATGAGCCAGTCAATAACAGTGCTGCTGTGGTAAAACATACCCTACCCAAACCCATTATACATCCGATTCCCCACCCTAAAAAACAGGTAACCCCAATTGTAACCCCACCTACTCCCAAACCAGCTAAACCAAAAGCTGTTTACGGGGGTGCTAAATCCAATACCAACGGCGGTAACAATGCAGATAACTTTAACAATATCAGGAACCAGGGAATTGCTGGTGGAAAAGGAGATCAGGGCAGTCCGAATGGCAATCCCAATAGTGATAGTTATAAAGGTACAGGCGGTACAGGTAATAGCGGGGTTACGATCCGCAACGGACTGGATGGCAGAAGGTTTATCAGGTATCCGACTTTTGAGGATGAATTCAATGAAAATGCCAAAGTAGCGGTGGATATCACTGTTGATGCAGCCGGAACAGTTGTTAGTGCGACCATCAACCCAAGAGGAACAACCACCACCAATTTGAACATACGGAGCATTGCGATGCGTAAAGCCAGGACACTTAAATTGAATTCAGGGAAAGATGATGAGCAAACAGGTACCATCGTATTCGATTTCAAGTTACATAACTGATATCCCTGTGTTTCATGTATATACCGTATTTCGGTATTGATTTCCCGAAAACGATTTCCTATTCTGCTGTATGTTTGCATTCTTACAGACGAGTATGACGTATCAGCAAACACTGGATTACCTTTTACACAAATTACCTATGTTCAGCCGTATTGGAGCTGCTGCCATGCGTAAAGACCTGACCAATACCATCACATTATGTGAAGCATTGGGCAACCCTCAAAACAAATTTAAAACCATTCATATTGCAGGTACCAATGGTAAAGGAAGCACCAGTCATATGCTGGCTGCTATATTACAGACTGCAGGATATAAAACAGGACTATACACTTCCCCGCATTTAAAAGACTTCAGGGAAAGGATCCGTATAGATGGTATGTTTTGCGATGAGGATTTTGTAATTGATTTTACACAACGCATCCAGCCCCTGATAGACAGTATTGATCCTAGTTTCTTTGAGATCACTGTTGCCATGGCCTTTGACTATTTTGCCTTTAAACAGGTAGATATTGCTGTGATTGAAGTGGGTTTGGGAGGCAGACTGGATAGTACCAATATCATTACTCCAGCGTTATCCATTATCACACAGATCAATTGGGACCATATGAATTTGCTGGGTGATACCCTGGAAGCAATTGCAGGTGAAAAAGCGGGTATCATCAAACAGGGAATACCAGTTGTAATTGGTGAAACTACCCCCGAAACGTTGCCGGTATTCCAGAAAAAAGCTACTGCATTATCGGCCCCTTTGCATCTGGCCAAAGAAAAAAGATATATCGCCGGCTGGAACTATCAACACCATCATCTACTTGTTGAAGTGGCTGAAACTGCATTGGATCAACATATTACTTACGAACTGGACCTTACAGGTATTTACCAAACCAAAAACCTGCTGACCGTTTTGGAAGCAGCACACCAATTGCAGTTAATGGGTTGGAACACTGGTGCCGACATACGCCACAAAGCGTTAAAACAAGTAAAAAAACTAACCGGATTGCATGGCAGATGGGAAGTGGTTCACTTAAATCCGGTTGTTGTACTGGATGTAGGTCATAATGAAGATGGTATCAGGCAAATAGCAGCACAATTGGAATTGACAGAATATGACCAGCTTCATATCGTGATCGGCATGGTAAAAGATAAGGACATAGAAAGGGTTTTACGACTCTTACCAGATCATGCCATTTACTATTTTACCCAGGCTGATATTCCCAGGGCACTCGATGCCGTAACATTGCAGGAAAAAGCGTACACGTATGGGTTAAAAGGTGCTGTCTATCCGGAAGTGAACCAGGCAGTTCAGCATGCATTGAAAATAGCTGCACCCAAAGACCTGATATTGGTTTGCGGAAGTGTGTTTGTTGTAGGTGAAGTGATCCTCTAAGATAGGTGACTCATTTCCATTGAAGCCAGCCCAACCGGATCAAAGCTTCATAAATAGGCCCGATCTGTACCCCATGTCTAAGCTTATTTTCTTTTAGCAATGCAAGGAACTCCTCTTTGGGAAACAATACAATATCAATATCTTCCAGTGCATCGTATTGGGTTAAATGGGTATTGACAGCATTCCGGGCCAGAAAAAAATGGCCACTATTATTCATCAGTGCAGGATTGGCTCCTACTTCGATCAGGTACTCAATGTCTGTAGAAATATAGCCAGTTTCTTCCTTCATTTCCCTTAGTGCCGCCTGTTCAGGTGTTTCATTGGCTTCCATGATACCGCCAGGCAACTCATAAGTAGTTTGATCTATTGGATAACGGTATTGTCTAACCAATACGATTTCTTCCTTTTCAGTAACGATGACCACATTACAAAAATCCGGCACTTCTACTACAAAATAGGGTTCTATGATTCTGCCATCCGGAAGTTTACAACTATCGGCCCTTGCATGAAACCATTTATTTTCATAGATATAGTTGCTTGATATGGTTTCCCACCTGAGATCTCTCATGTATGCGAAATTTTAAAATGAGTCAACTGCTGTTGGCCTGCCTGTCAACTAATGAGTACCAGTTACCAGCCTTTTATCTCTCTCAGGTTAAGGATATGTGCAGCATGGTGTTTACCATGCCATGCATATAAACCCAGTAAAAACCACAAACTCATTTGCCTTCCGGATTCGGGGTGTACTACGGTCCTTTCAAACTGCTCATCTGTAATTTCTTTCAGGATGGCATACCAGCGTTGATGCAGTGCATGTAACAGCGTTAGCGATACATTCACAGGAACTGTATCATTGTCTGACAGCAATGCCCATTCCTTTTCATTATACGGTTTAATGGTTGGGTTATCTTCTGTTAGTCCCAGTTTGAACCGCATATAGGCGTTCATATGACTATCAGCAATATGATGAACGAGTTGTTTCACTTTCCATCCACCTTCCCGGTAGGGGGTATCCAGCTGGTATTCATCCAGGTTATTGATTGCCAATTCCAGTTCTTCAGGAAGGAATTTAATATCCAGCAAAAACTGTTCTTTCAATTCCTTAGAAAATGCTTTGGGCTCATATTTGCCAATGGGATAACGGGGATCAATAGCCATAGTTACATGTTTGGTCCGGTAATTTACCGGGTATATAATTGAATGTTGCAAAATTAGTTGATGAAGCCGTATTGAAACATGATATATGTTAATCGGCCCTGAGTTCATGTCCGGTCATCTGAATAAACACATCTTCCAAGCTCGCTTTCTTCACTTCTTTGGGACGTTCAAACCCTGAAGCCACCAGGTCGTCAATTAACTGATCAGGTGAAGCAATAGCTATGATCGTTCCTTTATCAATGATGGCCACACGGTCACAAAGCACTTCGGCTTCATCCATATAATGGGTCGTAATAATCACTGTGGTACCATGACTACGGATATCTTTGATCAGTTCCCAGAGGTTTCTGCGGGCCTGCGGATCCAGCCCGGTGGTGGGTTCATCCAGAAATATAATTTTAGGCTTATTGATCAGCGTAGTGGCTATTGAGAATCTTTGTTTCTGACCGCCACTCATTTCCTTGTATTTGGCTTTTGCCTTATCACGTAGGTTGACCTTATCCAGCAGGTCAAGTGGATTAATCTTCTCATTGTATAAACCTGCAAAAAGCTGGAGTAATTCTGTCAGGTTCAAAAGAGGATAATATCCACTGGTCTGTAATTGAACCCCTATGATCTTTTTGATCTCATTGGGTGATTCATCGAGATCCAGTCCATTAACCAGTACTGTACCACTGGTTTTGGTTCTTAAGGTTTCAATAATTTCAAGGGTAGTGGATTTACCGGCACCATTGGGACCCAATAATCCAAAAATCTCTCCTTCTTTCACTTCAAAACTGATGCCTTTAACAGCTTCAAATTCCCCATATTTTTTTGTCAGCTCCTTAACTTCAATAATTGTCTTGTTCATATTTAAAAGTTTATTACAAACCCTGCACGATTTCCTGATATTCCTATCCCTGCAGTAGTTCTACCATATTTTTGATTAAATATTTCCACAGCCATTGCCAGGTTACGTTGTCCCTGGAGAATGAGAAATGTTCCTGTTATTGAACTGGAAACACCGGCTCCCAGTAGTATCCATCCATTGGTGTGGGCCCGGGATGAATTCACAGAAGATATTATGATAATTCCTCCGGCTGTTGCCAAAGACCCAATGATGCTTGCAATATTACCCCAGATCTTATTCGACTGGTGCTTTTCATAAAAATGAATCAATAATGGATCATGGGTTCTGTAAAATAGGCTACTAAATTCCCTGCTACCCTTATAAAGGGTATCATTGTAAAAGATACTATTGGGTTTGGGATTGAATATGTAGTTCATTTGCCGGTGGTCTACCTTCACCTGTGCGGTACCATTTTTAAAACATACAATCAGGATGATCAAACATAACAACTTCCAGAACTTCATTCACGTTGGTTTTTAATTATAAAATGTTTCCAGTTCTTCCATCATTTCCTTGCTTCCAACAAAAAAAGGTGAACGCTGATGCAGTTCCACCGGCTGTATATCCAGGATACGCCTTTTACCATCAGTTGCTTTACCTCCGGCCACTTCGGTAATAAAAGCAAAAGGATTGCATTCATACATCAGTCTGAGCTTACCTCCCGGTTTATCAGTAGTACCCGGATAAGTAAATATACCGCCTTTGATAAGATTACGGTGTACATCCGCCACCATACTACCTATATAACGCTGCGTATAAGGACCACCATTGGTTTTGTCTTTTTTCTGACAGGCAGTTATATAATTTCTTACACCTTCTGCATACTTGAAAAAATTACCATGATTAACAGAATAAATCTTACCGGTAGGCGGACATTTGATATCAGGATGACTCAAACAAAATTCCCCGATAGCCGGATCAAGGGTAAACCCATTGACACCTCTCCTTGTTGCATATACCAGCATGGTAGAAGACCCATAAACCACATATCCTGCTGCTACCTGACGGCTTCCCGGTTGTAAAAAATCCTCTTTGGTACAGGGCTTGCCCAGCTCACTTATACGTCGGTAAATGCCAAATATGGTACCTATTGAAATATTAACATCGATATTACCCGAACCATCCAATGGATCAAAGAGTACTACATATTTACTGTTATTACTCACTTCATCATCAAAAACCACTACATCGTCCAATTCCTCACTGCCAATTCCTGCACAACTGATACCATGCTGTAATACGCCCACCAATTGGTTATTGGCATAAATATCCAGTTTCTTGACATCTTCACCCTGAATATTAATACTACCTGCATCACCCAGTATATCAACCAGACCTGCCTTATTTACTTCTACATTGATGCGTTTTGCCGCTAATCCTATATCTCTCAATAAACTACTTAATTCACCGGTTGCTGAAGGAAACTGTCTAAGCTGGTGAATCGTAAATTCGTCTAATGTCAGTATTTTTCGATTGAAGCTCATAACTCCTGATTTTTACTACATTAAAGGTAAGACCAAACCGTTTAGTACCGCATATTCTCATACTTTAAATTATAACCGGCAAAAGCATTATAAAGATTTTACAGATACATATCCCAGCTTATATTTGCACGTTTTTCTATTTCAGTCATAACCATTTTGTCATGAAAATTTTTAAGTTTGGAGGTGCAAGTGTGCACAGTGTTGAAAGAATCGAAAACCTGGCCAGGATACTAAAAGAATATGACCGGGAGCAACTCATTATCATCATATCTGCAATGGGCAAAACGACCAATGCATTGGAAAAAGTAGCAGAGTCTTTCTATGCTGGTAAAAAAGAGGATGCTCTGATGCTTTTTGATTCCATTAAGAAACAACACTTGCAAACTGCCAAATACTTACTGGTTACAGGTTATAACCCCTGTATAGCCCAGCTAACAGATTTTTTTACTGAGGTGGAATGGTTGCTGTACGATAAGCCTGTTCGGGAATACAATTATTATTATGACCAGGTGGTATGTGCTGGTGAATTATTCAGTACCTGCTTGATCAGCCATTATTTAAAGGAAAAAGGAATTGACAATCAATGGGTTGATGTTCGGGACCTGATCAGAACAGACGACAATTTCAGGGAAGCTTCTATAGATTGGGCCTATTCTGAAAAAGCGATAAAGCGTCAGTTAGCCACTTCCGATGCTGGAATTACCATTACCCAGGGGTTTATAGGAGCCACAGATGAAAATGAAAGTACAACGCTTGGTAGAGAAGGGAGTGATTATACGGCGGCTGTATTTGCTAATATTTTGGATGCAGCGAGTGTTACCATTTGGAAAGATGTAGAAGGGGTGATGAATGCCGACCCAAAAATATTTGCCGATGCCAGACTTATCAGTGAACTGAGTTTTGACGAAGTGATCGAAATGGCATATTACGGTGCCCAGGTGATCCATCCTAAAACCATTAAGCCTTTACAAAACAAAGGAATACCCCTGCTGGTAAAATCATTTACATCACCAGATACCGAAGGAACTACGATCAATAGAAAAAAGGTGAGGAATCTGCCCCCTATCATTGTCGTGAAAAAGAACCAGGTTTTGGTAAGGCTCAAAAGCAAAGATTACAGTTTTGTAGGCGAAACACTTGTTGCTGGCTTATACCGGATTTTTGGCAAACTGAAAATAAAACCCAACCTTATACAAACCGGTGCCATTCATGTAGAATTTTGCATGGATGACCTGGATAACAGGACTGTGGGATTGGCAGAAGCCATTGATGATAATTTTGATATGGAGGCTGAAAAAGGGTTGACACTACTTACGATCCGACACTATACCGATACACTCATTTCAGAAATGCTCAGCGGCAAAGATACTTTACTGATTCAGCAGACCCCTGATACCCTGCAGGCATTATACCGGTAGTTTATTCGTTCATGCTCCTGCTAAAAATTCATCAAACCAAATTAGCCTGTACTGTTTCAGGTTCCAGGTACTTTTTAAGTGTTTGATTGAATTCTGCTTCTTTAAACGGCTTGATGAGTATTTCATTAATCCCGGATAATCTGTATGAATCCAGGTCATCGGCAACAATACTTGCGGTAAGTGCGATGATCGGTATTTTGCATTTTACCGGATCCTTGCTTCTTCTGATGGCTTCAGCCAACTGATCGCCGGTCATTTTAGGCACGTTAATATCAGTGAGGATGATGTCGTAATGTCCATTGTTATAAAGATCAAGCCCCGTTTCTCCATCTTTGGCAACATCGAATTCTATGAAGAATTTCTTGAGCAGTAATGTGAGAAGCATGATATTCATGTCATTATCCTCAACAACCAATGCTTTCTTACCAAAGAAGAAAGTGGTTTCGCCATTAGAGGCTGGATGAACGGCTTTCTCGGCTTTCGACAGCGGGTTATTATATTCGTCTTTGGCCACTTTATATGGAATATTAACGGTAAATAAAGATCCTTTATTTAATTCACTTTCCACAGTAATATGTCCACCATGCATTTCTACCAGCATCTTACAAATAGGTAATCCTAAACCTGTTCCCCTGATCGATCTTCGGCCATCACTGCCTTTATTGTTGGTAGCCTGTGCAAATTCTTCGAAGATCAGATCCATCTGATCATGTGGAATACCCGTTCCTGAATCCAGGATCTCTACTTTCAACTGGATATCATCTTCCGATTTCCACAAAGCATTTGCCGAAACGGTCACACTGCCTTTGGATGTAAATTTAATCGCATTTCCGGTAAGATTAAAAAGAACCTGCCGGAGCCTGAATTCATCTCCATTAACCATTAATCCTTTTTCGATCTGCAGATTGCTGTTCAGCTGAATGCCTTTCTTTTCGGCATGTATGGTAAAGGAATAGATCACTTCCTCAATCGTATTGAAGATATTGAATGGCGTATTGTCCAGCATGAGCTTTCCGGCATCCAGCTTTGAAAAGTCAAGCACATCATTCACTGTATTGAGCAAATGATCAGATGAGGTATGTATCGCATTCAGGAATTTACGCTTTTCAGGATCAAACTCTGCATTTTTAAGTTGCTCGGTAAAACCAATAATGGAAGTGAGCGGAGAACGGATCTCATGGCTCATATTATTGAGGAACCTTGATTTTATAACAGCCAGTTTCTCTGCTTTCTCTCTCGCTTCTATGATTTCCCTTTCGTAGCGGATAGACCTTCTGATATTGATAACAAGTATCAGAACGATTACAATAATGATAACAAATGAGAACCAAGACAGATTTTGAATGGAATTTCTGGCTTCAGCTGCCCTTAAAACTGCGATCTTGTTTTTGTTATATTCTTCAGTTGCCTGTCTTTGTGCAACAATATTGATTGCATTATTTAACTGGTCAATAATTGCAAGATTGGTTTCTGCCAGTTCCTTTTCGCCTGCATTTAGCTGGTTACGAAGATGAGATTCTTCGTTTAAGAAATTTCGATAGAATTGCTGGACACTTTCCAGCTGGTTATTTTCAACAGAATCCTGTACACTTGCCTGATCAGAGTCAGCTCCGGCAGTGGAGTCAGTGGCTGCCGCATTGGTATTGTTCAGTGTATTTTGAGGGGGGCTATATTCTGAATGAAATACAACATTGTTTAACTTAGAAGACATGGCATCTACCTGCCTGTGCAATTTGATGATACTATCAGCTTTTTCAACTTTAAGATCTAAACCATCCAGTATTTTATTTACTGCCAGGCTGTCTTCAGAATACTGTACCAGGTTCAGATTAGTAACGCAACGATTAATATGACCCAGAAATTCGGCTTTATACGAACTGTCTCCTGTACTGAGATAGATACGGAATTTATTTTCAGCCACCATCAGCTCCTGTGTAGTATTGACCAGTGTACCATCAGTTGTATTGGGCTGTGAAAGGGAATCAATAGACGAACGTAATGCAGTGAGGTTTCTGGTGTTCAATACATTCATGAAAAGTATCGATATTACCACAACCAGACAAATGACCAGTAGCAGAATATTTGAGCCTGATAATTTTGATCGGGTTAATCCCTTCATTATACTTTTTATTAGATAAAAAATTTGAAATCTGATTAGTTATAGGAATACATATTCGCCTTTATTATTCACGGATATCAATGGCAATTTCCTATGTTGTTCAAAATAATCATATACCTCCCTGATATGGGCCGAGAAATGCAGGTACTCCTTGTCATCCTTGGCTGTTTTCAGCAGATATTCCGAGCTTTTGGGATTATTATACCGTATCGGGAAAATATGAACAGGAATAAAATCCTCCCCATTATCCTTTGCAAATGAAGCCATCAGGTATAATTCTTCGATCGGGTCGTCCTGTAAAGGAATACATCCTACGGTAATACAATTTCCATGAATATAGATATCACTGCCTGGTCTGATCGAATCACTCAATACTGCATCTGAAACATTTGGATAATTGATGCCAAGCGAAAGATGATAATTACTTTTGGGATTGAATGAATTGATATAGTAGAACCCTTCCGGAACCTGATAATCTCCTTCCATCCTCTTTGGACCAAGACTGCCGCTCAATGCACAAACCTTATATGTTTTGAAAAGCTTAAATGGCTCCTTACTGTTATTGCGTACCCAAACCTCCAGCTGGCTATCATATTTAAAACTTCTGAGGTATAATTGTTTGGGTGGCCATGAAATATGCTGTGCTTCAAACTGCTTGTGTAATGTATCTTCCTTGGCCTGAAATGCCTGTGCAACTTTAGGATTACTCTTTTGAAAATTGATAAAAGAGCCCTGTGCAATCCCCCCACTGAAGAAGAAGAGCATAAAAAAAGCACAGATATAACTTTTCATATCACCAAAAATATTCAATTCAGCAGATTTATATACAGCTTAACGATTAAAATATGCTGAATATTTGGAAAAACAATAAAAAAAACAATGATTTAACCTATTTATGACCTGTTCAGTACCTTTTTAGCAGGATAATTGACCCATATTAACTTCTTACCATCTTCATATCAAACCTACCTTTCACTTACCTCTGACCTACCTCTAACTTACCTCTAACCTACCCTATTTAGAGGTAAGTTAGGGGTAGGTTAAGGATATTTGATATAATGACCATGTCTGCATTACCTGCAAATATGGTAGGGTTAAACTAATAACAAGACCATCGTTCATTGAAATACATGTTTGGCTAAAAAATGACAATTGCGGTATGCCCGGCTATTTTATGGGATACTTTATTCCGGCTATTTTTAAAGTCCTGCGGGTATATAAATCTGCTGAATTGAATATTTTTGGTGATATGAAAAGTTATATC
>Ga0364880_10123_pt1 | contig 47960 bp, 54 predicted proteins | sample ExccelJu500001D3_5_FD_206927 | JGI IMG/M metagenome (GOLD analysis project Ga0364880, IMG submission 206927) | Enriched cells from Trout Bog Lake Hypolimnion, Wisconsin, USA - BchlTB.July30.5000.01.D3 | ecosystem: Environmental > Aquatic > Freshwater > Lake > Hypolimnion/Profundal zone | place... | reverse complement strand
ATGCGTACACGCAACGCATCAGCCGCGTGCGGCTCTCCGTGGATGATGAAGACCTTCTTGGGAGCCTGCTTGAACCCACCCAACCATTCCAAAATCTCACCCTGATCTGCATGAGCTGACAGCGAACTAATTTCTTCGATTCTCGCCTTCACTGGTAAATAATGCCCGTGAATCTTAAGCTCGTCAGTACCATCTTTGAGGAAACGCCCCAGTGTTCCCGCCGCCTGATAGCCAACGAGCACAATCGAGTTCCTTTCATCGGATATGCGGGTTTCGAGATGATAAAGAATTCGGCCCCCCGTCAACATTCCACTGCCCGCTATGATGATTGCGGGTTTCTTTCGCATCTGTAATTTCCTAGATTGATCCCCCTTCGCCGTCATGATCGCGACCCCTTCTAGGTTTCCGAGGTCTTTCTTGTTTAACTTGTGCCAAGAAGAATATTGGTCAAAAACCTTTGTGGCACGGATGGCCATGGGGCTATCCAGGAATATTGGAACATCAGAGATGCTCTTACTTATTTTTAGCTGTGCAATCAGATGGAGAACGTCTTGAGTCCTACCCACGGCAAAACTCGGGATGAGCACCGTGCCTTTGCGTTGGACGGTTTCGCAGATAATCCGACGAAGATGATCGAGAACGCTTTCCTGCTGATGCTTTCGGTCCCCATAAGTCGATTCGATAAAAAGATAATCTGCCTTCGGAATTTGAACAGGTGGATTGAGGGTAAGGGGGTGCTTGCGACCCAAATCCCCCGTGAACACCAATCTTCTCTTATCACAATCCAACTCGACGAAAACCGACCCGAGAATGTGGCCGCTGGGCAGGAAGCGAAATCGTATTTCTTCCCCTAAATTGATCCAAGCTCCAGGTTTTCGTGTCTTGATGAGGGGAAGTACGCGCTCTACATCGTAGGTGTCATAGAGGGGGAGAGCTGGCTTATGTTTTGTGTAGCCATGCATATTCGCATGCCTGGCATCTTCTTCCTGAATTTTTGCCGTATCTCGTAATAGAATTTCAGTAAGAGCTCGAGTGGGTTCGCTACAGTGAATAGTCCCCTTAAATCCGTTCTTTACCAATAAAGGAAGATAACCCGTGTGATCGAGATGCGCGTGGGTAAGAATGACGTCATCGATGGAATCGCATTTGACCGGGAAGGGAGCCCAATTGAGAAGTCGCAAGTCCTTCAGCCCTTGAAACATGCCACAATCAACCATGACTCGTCGCCCACCACCCTCGACGAGAAATTTTGAACCAGTGACGGTCCCCGCTCCTCCCAAAAATCTGACAGTAATATTGGACATCAAACCTTCCTATCCTCAAACTATCTCATTTCTTGCTGGATTTTACTTTCGCTGACACGGGTAACCACGATGATCCTGCGCAATATTTCCATAACTTGAATTTGCAAGGGACGGACCAGTTCGGTTTGAACACGGATTCCATCTACATGTGGGGCTATTCCCGCTGATCTATCCAGCAGCTTCCCTTTGGCCTGCCTGAGACGGAAAAGTATGGCCGTGAGACATTCTGTCCCGCGTTTCGGCGAGTGAAGGCGCATCAATCCTGGCACTAAGATTGCTCAAGTAATAGACATGGAGGTACCTAGCATGAATGCACTATCCAGTATCGGAAGTGAAAAAACCGAGGTTCCTGCGTTGTGCCGCTACCAGAATCATTCTTCTCTCCGCGGAGAGGATTGGCCGCATCTTTTCGCCTCCGACTTAGTTGTTATTCCCCCGGCCTTTCTTATGGTCCTAGCGGTATCCGCTTCCCTCATATACGGAATGATGAAAGGCGAACCAGTCGCTTCGGGAATTCTCGTGATCGGTGCACTAATTGGATCGGTAAGTTTCGCGTTTTACCTTCTACTGAGCCTCCATGCATTTGGAAAAAATGAAGATGGAAAACTACAGAATAGGAAGGTCCTGTGAAAGCAGCAGAGGTGAAAAATAAGATCGTGTGGGACTGGATGAAACCGGACTTAGTCACGGTTCGACCGGACACCACGTTGGAGGAAGCTGCCTCCGTGATGCGAAAGCTTGATATTCATCATCTACTCGTTATGGACGGAAAAAATTTTATTGGACTTCTTGACGCCAGAGATTGCGCTGGTCTGTGGGACAAAAATCAAAAGGTCCGAAGCATCGCCCGTACCGACATCCCCGTTGTCGATGAAGATACGGAGGTATGTAAGGTCATTGAACTCATTTTGAGCCATCGCTTCACGGCTCTCCCTTTAAAACGTAAGGGTGAAATCCAAGGAATCATTACTTCGACCGATTGTCTTCGCCTGTTGAATTTTCAATTCCACTCTCACACCGAATTGAGACCATTGATTGAAAGAGGAACAACTTTTTTTACGAAGCCATTGATGCAGAGTCTAATGCACGCACTCGAAAGTGCGGGGTTGTAAGAGAGCCTTCCATCAAACCGGCCTAAAGGGATGGCTGGAGCACCTTGCCGGAATTAACCCTGCCAGGTAGGTTACCAACGGACGGAGGACCCATGGAGACTTTGGAGGGCTTACTGGCCCGCCACCCATTTTTTGAAGATCTACCAGAACCCGACCTTAAGCTTATCGCCGGTTGTGGGCGCAATGTCGCCTTCCGCGAAGGACAAACGGTATTCCGGGAGGGAGAGGCTGCCAACGAATTTTATCTTTTACGAGAGGGCGTCATTCGCATCGAGATTAACTCACCGCGTCTTGGGCCTATCACTATCCAGACCGTCCACGCGGGTGAAGTTCTGGGTTGGTCATGGCTCTTTCCTCCTTACCGCTGGCATTTCGATGCCCATGTCATGGAAGCTGGCCGGGGGACGTGCCTAAATGGCAAGTGTCTCAGAGAAAAACTTGAACGCGACCCACAGCTTGGATTTGCCTTAATGAAGCGGTTTAACGGCATTCTCTTGCAACGGTTGCAGTCAACCCGTTTGCAATTGATCGAGGCTTACGAAGGAGCTACGGAAAAGTGATGGGCCATGGAAAACGATAACCGCAGAGTTGTTTCCCGGCTCAACATCGGAGAAATTTGGCAGTGGCTTAAAGCTGAAGGCTACCAAGTCGTGGGACCTACGATACGAGATGGCGCCATTGTATATGACGAAATCGATGGCCCGGACGAATTGCCTGTTGGCTGGACGGATGAGCAGAATGGGGGAAAGTATCAGTTGAAAAAACGCCCCGACGCCGCTCTTTTCGGGTACGCTGTTGGCCCCCATTCCTGGAAAAAATTCCTTTTCCCCTCTCGTCGCCGACTATGGAAAGGTACCCGTGACGAAAACCAGTTGACCATCGAAACAGAAACAATTCCGGATACAAAATATGCTTTTTTCGGAGTTCGTTCCTGCGAGCTGCATGCGATAGCCATCCAGGACAAGGTCTTCATTGGTGGAAAACACGTCGATCCCTATTATAAATCTCATCGGGAACAACTTTTCATCATTGGCGTAAATTGCCATACAGCGGGGGGGACCTGTTTCTGTGTTTCAATGAACACCGGCCCTCGTTGTTCAAGCGGATATGACCTTGTCCTAACAGAAATTATAGACCAAGACCGCCACGAATTTGTGGTGGACTCAGCGACTGACACCGGCAAAAGACTTCTTAACTCACTCACTTCCCACGCAATTAGCCCCGACGTAGACTCTGCGGAGAAAACCTCAGTCGAAAAAGCCGCCAAAAATATGGGTCGTGAGCTTCCAACCGAAGGGCTTAAGGAACTCCTGGCAAATAACTATGAGCACCCACGTTGGAAAGAGGTCGCTTCACGCTGTATGACATGCGCGAACTGTACCATGGTATGTCCAACCTGTTTTTGCAGCTCCGTCGAAGACACAACCGATCTCACCGGGGATCACACGGAACGATGGCGGCAATGGGATTCGTGCTTTACGATGGATTTCTCTTACCTGCATGGCGGAAGTGTACGACAGTCTCCGCTTTCACGCTACCGCCAGTGGATGACCCACAAGCTTTCGACCTGGCAAGATCAGTTTGGGACTTCCGGATGCGTCGGGTGTGGCCGTTGTGTCACATGGTGCCCGGTGGCAATTGATATTACCGAAGAAGTTAAAGCCATTCGTGCAAGTCAAGAAGTAGGTACTCATGACTGAGTATCAGGAACCAATGGCGCCTGTCCCTTACCGAATTTTTCGACGAAAACAGGAAACAAACGATGTCTTTACCTTCGAACTCGTGCCATCGAAGGGCACGGAGACAATCGGATTCGCTCCAGGCCAGTTCAATATGCTCTACGCGTTCGGTCTGGGCGAAGTCCCTATTTCAGTAAGTGGCGACCCCGAAGATCAAGGGAAACTGGTGCACACGATTCGCGTCGTAGGCGCAGTCACGAAAGGTCTCGCCGCACTCAAACGAGACGAGTCAATCGGTGTTCGCGGACCATTCGGAAGTGATTGGCCGTTAAAGCAAGCTGTTGGCCACGATGTTATCGTCGTTGCTGGAGGTTTGGGCCTTGCGCCCCTTAGACCCGCCCTATACGCCCTCCTTTCTCATCCCGAGCGGTATGGAAAACTGACACTTCTTTATGGCGCTCGAACGGAGGAAGACCTCTTATTCACGAAGGAATGGGGGAAATGGAAAAACTCAGGAAAGATCGCAGTAGAAGTTTCCTTGGGACAGGCGTCTAGGAAATGGCGGGGTACTGTGGGGCATGTGACCGCCCTTCTCCCCCGTATTTCAATCCAACCGGAAAAGACGATCGCATTTGTTTGTGGACCTGAGACTATGATGCGCTTTGTGGCCATTGAATTGGAAAAACGCGGAGTCAACAGAGACCGGATCTTTATTTCCATGGAAAGGAATATGAAGTGCGCGGTCGGATTTTGCGGCCATTGCCAGTTCGGACCTCATTTCGTTTGCGCCGACGGTCCAATCTTTCCCTATGGACGGATGGAGCCGCTTCTAAGGATTCGCGAGTTATGACATGAAACGAAAAAAGCCAACACTTGCAGTATGGAAATTTGCTTCTTGCGATGGTTGCCAGCTTACACTTCTCGATTGTGAAGACGAATTACTCGCTGTTGCGGGACAAGTTGAAATCGCAAACTTCATGGAAGCCTCCCGTGCTGTAATGGGCGGACCCTACGATCTTTCGCTTGTGGAAGGTTCGATTACTACTCCCCACGATGCCAAAAGAATACAGGAGGTACGTAAACAATCAAAGTTCCTCGTGACCATCGGTGCCTGTGCCACCTCCGGCGGAATCCAGGCATTACGTAATTTTCGTGACATCAAAGAGATGACAAAAGTTGTCTACGCGCGCCCCGACTACATTGATACACTAGCGACTTCCACGCCAATAGCCTCTCATGTAACCGTCGATTTTGAATTGCGAGGCTGCCCTATCGACAAACGTCAGCTGATCGAAGTATTGACCGCGTTTCTGTTGGGCAAACGTCCAGGTATCCCCACGCACAGCGTATGTCAGGAATGCAAAATTAGGGGAAACGTGTGCGTGATGGTGGCACACCAAACTCCGTGTCTTGGTCCAATTACTCACGCCGGTTGTGGAGCGTTGTGCCCTTCTTACAACCGCGGGTGTTATGGTTGTTTTGGTCCAAAGGAAACACCCAACGTTGAGAAACTTGGGACTTGGTTGCAGGATCATGGCGCAAAAAATGCGGATGTGATCCGATCTCTTCAAACGTTTAATGTTTGGTCCGAGCCATTCCGGGAAGGTGTCGCTAAGTTGAATCCAAAGGTGGAATTGAAAAAATGAGTTCGGATAAGAAAAACTCAGGCCAAAAGGACTCAGGACAAAAAATATCGGGCCAAAGGAACCCAGGAAAGACGCGAACTATCGAAGTGAACTACCTCGCCAGAGTTGAGGGAGAAGGCGGACTAAAGATTAAGGTAAAGGGTGGTCACGTTCAAGAGGTGCAACTTAATATCTTTGAGCCCCCGCGCTTCTTTGAAGCGCTGTTGCAGGGGCGTCGTTATGACGAGGCTCCCGATATCACGTCTCGCATTTGTGGAATCTGTCCGGTGGCCTACCAGATGAGCACCATCTCGGCTATGGAGAATGCCTTGGGGGTTACGGTAGATCTCCCAATCCGACAGCTTCGCCGAATGCTCTATTGTGGTGAGTGGGTCGAAAGCCACACCCTCCACGTCTACATGCTGCACGCTCCGGATTTTTTGGGCTATGAAAGCGCGATACATATGGCCAAACAGTTTCCGGAGATAGTGAAACGGGGACTGCAACTCAAAAAAGTCGGTAACGAGTTAATGCAGTTCCTCGGTGGGAGAGAGATCCACCCAATCAATGTCCGCGTGGGAGGGTTCTACCGGGCTCCCTTGAAACGCGAGTTCAAAGAAATAGTGCAAAGGCTGCTCTGGGCACGCGATGCCGCCCTAGAGACCGTGAAGTGGGTTTCAGATTTTTCATTCCCTGATTGGGAGCGCGATTACGAATTTGTCTGTTTGCGTGCCACTGACCCAGTCTATCCCATCGAAGAAGGCACGTTTATCTCAAATAAGGGCCTGGCAATAGACGTAAACGACTACGAGAATTGGTTTACCGAGGAACACGTCGCGCATTCAACGGCCCTTCAGTCCAGTTTGAAGGGGCGTGGTGCCTATCTCGTGGGTCCATTGGCCCGTTTCAATCTGAATTTCGATAGACTCTCGCCGCTGGTGCAAGAAACCGCTAAGTCTATCGGGTTCGTTCCCCCGATCCGAAATCCTTTCAAAAGCATTATCGCAAGAAGTCTAGAGATCCTCTACGCCTGCGATGAAACATTGCGTTTGATTGAAGAGTACCAGTCGCCAAGCGTTCCCTCGATCGCGACTGTTCCACGCGCGAGTATAGGGTTTGGCGCAACGGAGGCCCCGCGGGGTGTGCTTTACCACCGATATCGACTTGACGATAACGGCTTAATCCAAGAAGCGAAAATCGTACCCCCGACATCTCAAAATCAAAAAAGCGTGGAAATGGACTTATGGCAGTTTGTGGAAAGCCGAATGTCACTTCCTAAAAAAGAACTGTCGTGGCAGTGCGAACAGGCCGTTCGCAATTATGATCCCTGTATCTCCTGCGCAGCCCATTTCATGGAAGTTCGTTGGGAGGAGATTGAATAGAGCATGGCCTCTTTGAGAACACTTCTTGTTATCGGTATAGGCAACGAATTGCGTGGGGACGATGGCGTCGGCCCTGCCATCGTAAAAGCCCTTCCGCGTTCATCCAATGACGGCGTGGAAATTCGGGCAGATCGAGGCGAAGACCCTTGCATCATCGATACCTGGGAGGGATGGCCCGCGCTCTTTCTGGTCGACGCTATCTGTGCAGGAGGTGAAATCGGAAGTCTTAGGGTTTTCGATGCTAGCCAAGAAGACGTGCCGACAAATATATTCGGTCGAACGACCCACACCTTTTCCCTAAGTGAAATGATCGCCCTGGCAAGGCAGTTGGGGAAGCTGCCTTCCGTCGTTCGTGTTTATGGTATTGAGGGAAAGGAATTTGGAATCGGTAAATCGATTTCGAAAGCGGTAGAAGACACGGTTTCGCAAACTGTACTGAGAATTAACGAAGATATCCGGAGGTGGAAAAATGCATGAAGCATCTTTGATGAAAAATCTAATGCGTAAAATAGAAGACGTCGCGCGCGAAGCAAAAGCGACTCGGGTGGCCAAAGTGAAAGTCACATTGGGAGCTCTTTCGCATATGTCCGAAGACCATTTTCGAGAACATTTTGAAACGTCGTCGGCTGGAACCGTGGCGGAAGGGGCCGAAGTTTTGGTGAAGCTCCAAACCGACACCCATCACCCCCAAGCACAAGACATTATCTTGGAAAGCGTTGATGTCGGTGAGTGAACCCCAGATCTATGATCCACGCCTTCGACTCTGTATTCACCTGAGTGGAGTAGTCCAAGGCGTTGGTTTTCGGCCCTTCGTCTGGCGGCTTGCTCAGGAACTCAAGGTTTGCGGCTGGGTCGCAAACACAGGAGCGGGACTCAATGCAGAAATAGAGGGCTCTTCTTCAAGGCTCGAATGCTTCCTATCTCGAATGCGCGATGAGAAGCCGGCGTGTGCCCATGTGGCAAGCGAGTCTATCGAGAGAGCTTTGCCAGTGGGATATAGTGAATTCACCATTCGTGATTTTGGGCGTGAAACGGAGGAGCGCGGAAAAAAGACTGCGTGGGTATCGCCAGATCTCGCGACTTGCAAGAGCTGCCTGGAGGAGATGCGAGATCCCAATAATAGAAGATATCGGTATCCTTTTATCAACTGCACCCAGTGCGGTCCCAGGTTCACGATTATTGAGAGTCTTCCCTATGCGCGCGAACGCACGACGATGAAGAGTTTTCTCCAATGCAAACTATGCAGTTCTGAGTTTGGAGACCCTACTAATAGGCGCTTTCATGCGGAACCGAATGCCTGCCCTACGTGCGGACCTACCCTTTCTTGGTGGAGTGCGAAAGGGAACCTACTTTCCCATGGAGAAGACGCATTCCAAGCGGCAGTTCGGGCTCTTGAGTCAGGTCAGATTGTTGCAATCAAAGGCATTGGCGGATTTCATCTTATGGTTGATGCCAGGAATGAAGCAGCCGTCATGGAGTTGAGGCGGCGAAAATGCCGAGAAGAAAAACCGTTCGCGGTTCTCTTTCCAAACATAAATTTCGCAAAGGCCGCGTGTAAAGTTTCGGATCTCGAACAGGAGACCCTTCAATCGCAAGAAGGGCCTATCGTCATTTTGAAAGCCCTAGAGCAAAGCGTTGAAATAGCACGCGCTGTGGCACCAGGACTACCTTGGGTGGGTGCAATGCTGCCATCCAATCCACTTCATCATCTTCTCATGGATGCTCTCGGGTTTCCTCTCGTGGCAACGAGCGGAAACCTTACGGAGGATCCTCTTTGCATTGATGAAAGAGACGCTATTTTGCGGCTTGGAGATATTGCCGATGGTTTCTTAGTCCACAATAGACCCATAGCGCGACGTGCGGATGACTCCGTTGTGCGAATTGTTTGTGATCGGCCACTTCTCTATCGGATGGCTCGCGGTTATGCTCCAATGTCTAGGGAATGTCGGGATACATGGGGAGACCGCCTCGCCGTGGGGGGGCACCTCAAAAACACAGTGGCACTTGCCGCTGGCAAACGCATATTTCTGTCCTCCCACATCGGGGATCTTCACCACGTCAGGGCTACAAATGCGTTTGAGGCATCCGTTTCCGATCTAACGACACTCTATGGACACGAACTGTCTCAAATAGCTTGTGATGCCCATCCGGAGTATTTCTCGACAGGCTTCGCCGCTCGTCAGGCTAAAAAGAGCGGGACACAAGTGGTTTATCTTCAACATCACGCGGCCCATATTGCAGCCTGCCTTGTTGATAATAACATTCGACCTCCAGTGCTGGGGGTAGCGTGGGATGGTTCAGGAGATGGAGGAGACGGCTCCGTCTGGGGGGGTGAATTTGTGAAATTTGACGGTGAAGGGATTCACCGAGTCGCACACCTTCGTCAATTTCCCATGCCCGGCGGCGAGAAGGCAGTGCGTGAGCCACGGCGCTTGGCACTGAGCCTGCTTTTTTCTATCGGGGAGTCATCTAAGGGAAGCCGCTTAGGATTTACGGAAGCTGAACTTTCGGTACTCTTACGGATGATTCAACAAAGGATTAATAGCCCTCTCACCTCAAGTGTGGGTCGGCTCTTCGATGGGGTGGCCTCATTGCTTGGCATTTGTCAGGTTGCCCGCTATGAGGGCCAGGGTGCTATCCTGCTTGAAGCAGCGGCTGAACCTGACATGGGAGCAAATAGCTATAACTTCTCTTTACTAAACCAAGACGGAATTTGTCTGATTGACTGGGAACCGCTGGTACGCGACATCCTTGCGGATCAAGAGAGAGGCGAGCATATCAGTGTTATTTCAGCCCGCTTTCACTCGACGCTTGCTGATATGATCGTAGCGGTAGTCAAAAGAATCGACGAAGCGCGAGTGGCTTTGAGCGGCGGTTGTTTCCAGAACAAGTTGCTCACTGAACTCACCATTCTACGCCTTCGCATTGCTGGTTTCGAACCTTACTGGCACCGAAACCTTCCTCCGAATGACGGGAATCTTGCGATCGGTCAGCTCGCACTTGCAGCGTTTAAGGATACGGGAGAATTCCCATGTGTTTAGCAGTTCCCGGAAAAATTATGACTATAACCGAGGAAACACCCGTCTTTCGGAGTGGCAAAGTGAGCTTCGGCGGCGTCTTGCGAGAAGTGAATTTGGCCTATGTTCCTGAGGCACAAATCGGCGATTACGTTATCGTGCATGTGGGTGTCGCTATTAACCGACTCAATGAAGCGGAAGCCGCGCGAGTCTTTGAGTATCTCGATAAAATCGGAGAGCTCGATTTAGGCCCGCAAAGTGGAGAGGCCAATGAAGTACGTAAGTGAGTACCGAAACGAAAAGAGCGTGCACCAAATGGCCGCTGCTATCGAAAGCCGGATTACCCGTCCGTGGAAGTTAATGGAGGTGTGCGGAGGACAAACGCACGCCATTGTTCGTTTCGGAATCGATCAGATTCTTCCAAAAGATTTGACTCTCGTTCATGGCCCGGGATGCCCTATTTGCGTAACGCCTACCGCGTGGATTGATAAGGCAATCGAAGTCGCTTCTCTCTCTCAAGTCACGTTCTGTTCATTTGGCGATATGTTAAGGGTACCAGGAACCCGAGAGGATCTCTTCTCCGCAAAAGCTCGTGGAGGTGACGTAAGAGTTGTCTACTCACCACTCGATGCACTAAAGCTCGCTGAAAAATTGCCAGAGCGTGAAGTCGTGTTTTTCGCAGTTGGATTCGAAACAACGGCACCAGCGACCGCCTTAGCCGTGCATCAGGCGAAGCTAAAGGGCATTCGCAATTTTTCTCTCCTCATTGCCCACGTATTGGTTCCGCCGGCCATGGAAGCCATTCTCTCGTCACCGAGAAATCAAGTGCAGGGGTTTCTCGCTGCGGGTCATGTCTGTACCGTCATGGGTTTTCACGAATACGATCCGATAGCATTGAAGTATCGAGTACCGATTGTGGTCACAGGCTTTGAACCACTCGATATCCTAGAGGGAGTGTATCTCGCTGTTTCTCAGCTCGAAGAAGGTAGGTTTGAAGTGGAAAATCAGTATCGAAGGGCAGTGGAACGCTCGGGAAATTTGGCAGCGCAGAATCTCATTCAAACGGTTTTTAAAGTCGTCACACGACCGTGGCGTGGTTTGGGAGAAATCCCTGGTAGTGGGCTGGGAATGAATGATGCCTACCGTGAATTTGATGCCGAGTCGCGATTTGGAACTGTTTCAAAAGAAGTAAAAGAGTCGACCTTTTGTATTTCAGGAGAGATCCTCCAAGGGTTAAAAAAACCCAACGAGTGCCCCGCATTTGCTTCGCGCTGCACGCCAGATCACCCGCTAGGTGCAACGATGGTCTCAATGGAAGGAGCCTGTGCTGCGTATTATCGATACCGGCATCACAAGGAAGCGTCAGAGATCTCACAAGTGGCAGGTGAACCATGAAAGAAGACTTCATGCTCTCTTGCCCACTGCCAAAATCCGATGCCGAACGCGTGCAACTCGCCCATGGTGGCGGCGGACGATTGATGCAAAACCTCATTGAGAGTGTCTTTGTAAGGCAGTTCGAAAACCCCCATCTCATTCAACGCCATGATTCTGCTGTATTTGAAGCACCTCCGGGTCGACTCGCCCTAACCACCGACTCTTATGTAGTAAAGCCCCTTTTTTTCCCTGGTGGAGATATTGGCTCTCTTGCAGTGAACGGAACGATAAACGATCTGGCAATGGCAGGCGCGCGACCACTTCATTTAAGCGCAGCTTTTATATTGGAAGAGGGTTTCTTGCTCAGCGATTTGCACCAAGTGGTTGAATCGATGCATCGGGCGGCACAGGCAGCTCGTGTCACCATTGTGACTGGAGACACCAAAGTCGTCGATAAGGGAAAAGGAGATGGCTTATTCATCAACACGACAGGTGTGGGCGTACTCGAACATGGGCTTACTATCGCACCCAGTTCCGTCCAGGTAGGAGACGCAATCCTCGTAAGCGGAGATCTGGGGCGTCACGGAATCGCAGTCATGGCGGCCCGCGAGGGTCTCGATTTTGAAACGACCATCCAAAGCGATTGTGCTCCGCTCGCCGAGCCAATATCGGCACTGCTCAATGCTGGAATTGAAATCCATTGCTTGAGAGATCTCACTAGAGGCGGCCTCGCATCGGCGCTAAACGAAATCGCCTCTGCATCGCTCGCAAAAATTTACGTGGAGGAGTGCCAAATTCCTGTGGAGGAGGAAGTGCAGGCAGCATGCGAGATCTTAGGCTTCGATCCACTCTACGTTGCCAATGAAGGCCGATTCGTTGCGTTTGTTCCAGAAAGACTCAAAGAAAAAACCTTATCACTCCTCCGTGAATTCCCTATCTGTCGGAATGCATCTTCCATTGGTTATGTCGCCGATTTAAAAGGGTCCGTCGTCTTGCTCAAAAATCGTATCGGCACCGAACGCATCATGGATATGTTAAGCGGTGAGCAGCTTCCCCGGATCTGTTGAACCTCGATACCGCGGTTATCTCTCAAGGAGCATGGATGCGATAACTTTCTCGAATTCCCCAATAAGCTCGATTTCCCTAGTCTTGGCGGTATCAATATGTCTTTCCACGAAGGACTGAATTCCTTGCACATTATCGATGAGCTTATCTTTCTCCGTGTCTTTCACGCCCAGAGCTTCGAGCTTTTCAAAGTAGATTTGGGCAGTCTCTCGACCGATGGGTCGAAACTGGTAGGAATGAGAGATGAAGTCACGAAGTTGTTGAACTTGATCATAAAGATCCTCTAATCGATGATACTGAGCCGAGTTTTCTGGAATTTGTCTTTTTCTCGCGTACTCTCGGAAGGGAATACCGGAAATAATTTTCATTGGCGCCCACTCCTCCTTCAGAAACAATTTTAAGCGCCTGAGCGCCTGAGCGCCTGAGCAGCATATTGGTTTTGCTTCAGAATCTCAACGGTTTTGGGGACATATTGAACAAAGGAAAGGCACTGTCACTGTTTACGCATTTTTGGCGAGAGGGTAAGTAATGTTGTTCCCCCTGACCCTAGCCATTGGATTTAAAAGATGTGGCCTCGTAAGTCGTTCGGAAAAGATGTCTTCCACATGAAATCCGCGTGAGACTAAGGCGTCTGCCACCAAGGAACGATGACAGCGCCAGGGTACCGCTTCCGCACAAAGGATCACGGATGTCTTTTCCCTCGCCAGCGAAATCAGTTTTACGAGTGCCTCCTCAAACTTTGGCGTTTGCATGTAGTCCGCATATCCACGAAAACTTGAGTTCCTCCAACCATCGTTTTCCGAATCCTTAACTGGTTTTCTTAAGCCACCAAGCGCCTTCAAGTGGAGATAGAAGATATCTGATTTTTTGAGCTCACCGATAAGCGCTTCCTTTTCAAACTGTGGGTTATGGCGTGACTTTGGAATAGTTCGGACGTCTATGACCTGCTGAATTCCCCATTTTCGGACCCGTTCTATAAATTCTTCGATAGAAAGGATGGAATGTCCCATCGCATAAAGGAGGGGCTTAGTTTGTTTCTTTTATGCGAGCATTTCTTAACGCATGCTAGTCCGGGCTCGCAGCATTCACAAGCGATCCGTAGTGGGGAGAATGTGGAATAGTTACGATTAAGGAGTTCAAATGCACACTTTTGAAAACGCGAGAGGTCGTGAGACAGCCTGTCGAGCCAATGGGCTAAAATGTCTCAGTGAGATCGAATCACCCCTTTTAGATAAGTGGAACAGGGTTTGCAGAGGGTAAAGGTGTGAAGACGAAGTTTTCGAGTTACTAAGCACAAGGGAAAATATCATGAACCGACGAATGCCTCGAATAAGGGAGTATATGACTCAGTCTCCGAGAGTGATTGAGTTCGATACGCCTCTTGAGAAAGCAGAGTCCATCATGCAACTGATGCAGGTGCGACATCTCCCGGTAGAAAGACAGGGGAAATTAGTTGGAATTCTATCGGGTAGAAATGTCAAAGCCGCACTTCTCTCGCAAGAGGGCCACAAATTCAAGGCTGAGGATGTGATGATCCCAGACCCCTATGTTGTTCCCGCACACCTCGAACTTGATTTAGTCGCGGCAGCGATGGCCGAGGAGAAGTACGGTTCCGCCATCGTGCAGGAAGAAGATGGAAAGGTGATCGGAATTTTCACGACGGTTGATGCATGTCGTGCGCTTCGTGAAATCTTGGAGACAGCGTTTCCACAATAAAACACCCAAAGGAGAACTTATGACAAATCCGATTGAACTGTGGAGAGGAACCCGCAACCCGTTCCGAGAACTAACGCAATTGCAAAGAGCAATGGAGCGAGTATTCGACGATCCGTCGTGGTTGTCGCGAGCGACTGGAAGTGAGAATGCCTTGGCGTTTAACCCTTCCTGTGAGGTCACTGAGGACAAGAATCACTACTATTTCAAGTTCGATCTTCCGGGCCTGAACAAGGATCTGGTGAAGGTTGAAATTCACGAAAATCAGCTCACGGTGAGCGGAGAAAGACGGGAGGAAAAAAAGGAGGACAGCAAGAAGTACCATTTCTCCGAGGTCTCCTATGGAAATTTCGTGCGAAGTTTCACGCTTCCGCTGGCCATTGACACAGAGAAAGTCGAAGCCAAATTCGATAATGGAGTTTTAAACGTGGCTGTAGCCAAGACCGAAACGACCAAGGCCAGGCAAGTCAGTATTAAATAAGCGGAGCCCGAACCTCCAGGGGAGGTTTTCATAATCTCCCGATGGAAGTTCGGGCTCTCCGTTTTTGAGGAATAAGAAAATGGCTAATTATGTAGTTTTTATCGATCTCGATCATGCAAAGATTTTCGAGCTCCATCCAGATAAGGTCGAAGAGCATACGATGCGTCGCCATGAGATTCGGCATCATAGTGGGGGCGAAAAGGAAAAAAATAATCACAAGAATGAAGAAAAATTCTTCCATCAAGTAGCGGGCCACCTCGCCACTGCTCACGAGATTCTTTTAATTGGTCCTGGGCAGGCAAAAACCCACTTCAGAGATCATGTCGATAAACATGTCCATGAAGTAGGGAAAAAGGTTGTGGGAGTGGAGACCGTTGACCATCCGACCGACGGTCAGATTGTTGCTCTCGCTAAGAAATTCTTCAAAGCCCACCTACAATTTGAGACTTAACGAGGTTTAGATCCAATTGACGCCTTTGCAACCAAAGCGCATTCTTGTGAGCTTTAGGGGTATGAATTGTCTTTTCGTAGCGTATTTGTCGCGCTTGTCATCGCCACCGGCCTTATTGTCGGTGCCTTTGTGCTCAATTCCTATCGCCCGAAATTCATCACAGATCAACCCTCTCCGGCGCTGATTAAAGCGTCTGGAAAATGCGCCGAATGTCATTCAAACCAAGAATACTCGCTTGTCCACGAGTACGAGTTAAGCAAGCACGCGCAGCACCAGATCAATTGTCTCGCTTGCCACCAGCCTGAAGCCCATCAGGAGGGCCAGCCGCACCACGGATTTACCATTACTACGAAAGTGACCGCGGCTAACTGCCGTAGCTGTCACGAATCTCAGTACCAGCAATTCCTTCGCAGTCGACACGCTGCTCCAGCCTGGGGGGCAGTTCTTGGAGGCAAAGATTTTTCGCCTGAGCAAATATCTTTCAGCGAACGGTATCACGCCGGAGCCGTCAATCGACCACCGCACCCACTAGTCTCGCTAGAAGGGGATCCGGCTACCGGGGCAGGCTGTGTTCGGTGCCATAGCGTTGGTCGACCCAAATCAGATGGAACCATTGGAACGTGTACCGCATGCCATGCTCGGCATACCTCCTCAGTCGAGATGGCACGGTTGCCAACAACTTGCGGACAATGTCATATGGGGCCGGATCACTCTCAATTGGAGATCTATCTTGAGTCCAAACATGGTGTTCTGTTCCAGGCGCAAGAGTCCCTACTTAATCTGAAAGCCTCTCCAGCGCACCTCACAACAAGGGATATGTTTGTCCCAACCTGCGCCACCTGCCACATGAGCGGATTGAATAAATTGAAGGTCACTCACGATACGTCGGAACGACTATCGTACTTATTGGCTTCCGAAGTCACCACGAAGAGAAAGGATTTTGCCGAGGCGCGTATTAGGATGCAGGAGCTTTGTCTGAACTGCCACACGAAGGCAACGGTGGAGCGTGTTTACAGCGAAGGCGACAGGGTCGTTGAAACAACCAACCTTAAGGTAAAGGAAGCAAGGGCAATCATAGAGCGCCTCCGAAAAGAAGGGTTGCTATCCTCGAAACCGTTCCAAACTCAGATCGATTTCGCCTACTTCGATCTGTGGCACTACTACGGCAGGACCGCGAAACATGGCGCCTTCATGGGAGGCGCGGACTTTGTGCAATGGCACGGAAATTATCCTCTTCTCAAAAGCACGGTTGAGTTAAAAGCCATGGCTGAAGAGATGCGAAGGCATCATGCCAAGAAACCTTAGTCCCCGTTGGATGAGCCACAGTCTTTGGCTTGAGAGCTTTGCGACCGCGAACTTGCTCTTTCTCACATTTGACATCTGGCTCGCACATTCTGAAAACGGATTTCGTCATTGGGCGGAGCATATCCCTTTGTTTTTTTCGCTGATGGGCTGCTTAACGTTGCTCATCGGAATCATTGGAAAGGAATTTCTGGGAAAAGATCAAGTTTGGCGGATCACCGGATTTGCCGTTGGAGCTACAGCCATAGTGGTTGGGATAGCCGGTCTTTTATGGCACCTTGAAAGCCATTTTTTTCAAGAATTCACGATCAATTCTCTGGTTTATACAGCACCCTTCGCGGCTCCCCTCGCGTATACAGGGATCGGGCTCCTCTTGGTAATGAACCGAATGGTTTCCGACAAATCCCCAGAATGGCCTCGTTGGGTAGTATTGCTGGCCTGGGGTGGCTTTGTCGGAAACTTTGTTTTCAGCTTAGCTGATCACGCTCAGAACGGCTTTTTTCATTGGACAGAGTGGATTCCGGTTTGGACCAGCGCGCTGGCGGTGGGTTTTCTCGTTGTACCCTTTTTCTTATCCTCCGGGAGAACTTTCTTGGTTCTTTGCGGAGGGATCTTGGTGATGCAGGTGATAGTCGGACTCCTCGGCTTCTGCCTCCACGTAATCGCCAACCTCAACGGTTCACAGAAAAGGATTCTAGAAAATTTTATCTACGGCGCCCCAGCAATGGCTCCCCTGCTTTTACCAAACCTTGCTCTTTTGGCTGGAATTGGCCTTTGGGTATGGGCGAAGTCTTTCAATGTTCCATCTGCTCAGCCGTTATGACTCACCTCTTTTTTTGAAGTTACGCCGACAAGGCTCTTCGCCTGTATCAACGCTTCGTCAAGCGAAGAAGATACCTCGACCTCGTGTCTTTGAACCAGCTCTGATTTTTTGAATAACGTAGCAGGTTGTAGGCGGAGCCCAACAACAAATACCTTGGTCCCCCAGCGTCGCAAGTCCTTGACGGTACTCTCAAAGGCCACGAGCCCCGTGACATCCATCACAGGTACGTTTTCCATCAGGAAAATAACAGCCTTGATGCGATCCGTAGTTCCACGAAGGGCGGAAATGGCGCTTTCCGCAGCCCCAAAAAAGAAAGGTCCCGAAATCTCATAGAGCATGATCTCACTAGGAAGTGGTTCCTGCGCCTTGAAGTGATGCGAGCCCATGAGCTTTTGTCCCGACGTAAGCGAAGCCATGCGATTCATGAATAGTATCGCCGCAAGAACTATCCCGACCGTGACTCCCACCACCATATCGAACGTCACTGTGAGCCCAAAACAAAGAAGAAGAACGGTCACATCGCTTCGGGGGGCGACTTTCAAGATGTGGCCAAAGTGTTTCACTTCCGACATGTTGTAGGCAACAAGCATTAAGAGTGCGGCAAGAGCCGCCATCGGAAGGTAAGAAACAAGAGGAGCAAAAACCAAGATAACCAGCAAAGTGAAGATTGCGTGGATAATTGCGGAAAGCGGGGATCGCGCACCAAAGCGAATATTGGTCGCCGTTCTTGCAATGGCTCCGGTGGCGGCGATTCCACCAAAAAACGGACACACAATATTTCCAATACCCAAAGCCACAAGCTCGGCATCTGGATCATGACGTGTTTGAGCCATGCCATCTGCCACCACGGCAGACAGAAGAGATTCAATCGCTCCAAGCATCGCAATGGCAAAAGCGGAGGGCATCAACGATTCAATCGTCTGGAAATTGAGGTTAAAGGGAGGCATCCCGGAACCCACATTAGCCCAAGGCAGATGGAATCGTGGAAGAATGGGAGGTATCCCATGGATCACGGAGCCATCTACTTCTGCGGAGAACCGATTTCCGATAGTTGCAATGTCCAAATCTGGAAATTGCTTTTTAAGTAGTGCGATAACGACCGTGATAACTGAGAGGACCACAAGGGGTGCCGGAATTTTCTTGTTAATGCGAGGCCAAATGATGAGAAGGAATAGAGTGGCACTTCCAATGGCGAATTCTATCGGGGACCAAGTGCCCTTGGCATTGAAAAGCCCAATCACTCTTCCGAAGTACCCTTCGGGCATATGCTCAATGTGAAGGCCAAAAAAATCTTTGAGCTGAATAGTCGCAATAACGACAGCAATCCCGGCGGTAAATCCTGTCGTCACCGGATAGGGAATGAATTGAATGAAACGCCCGAGTTTTGCCACACCCATAATGACAAGGATTAGTCCCGCCATGAGTCCCGCTGTCAAAAGCCCTGCAAAACCAAACCTAGCTACAATCGGGGCTAGGATGACAACAAAAGCCGCCGTGGGTCCTGTGACCTGAAATCGTGAACCCCCAAGAAGCGCAACGCATCCTCCACCGATAATTACCGTGTAAAGCCCATTCTGCGGCGCTACCCCGCTTGCGATCGCAAGAGCCATTCCCAACGGGATCGCGACCATTCCTACAATAACGCCTGACATGAGATCCGACTTGAAATCGGAAAGTCGGTAGCCTTCCTTGAGCTTCTCTATCAGGGCGGCACACGGACGCAGTTTAATGTAAGGGAGTAAGGTGGATTGCGCTTCTCTATAGCGGTGTGGCATAGCCTACAGCACCGCGAGCCGACTTCGACTTTCCTGCTGTCGTTTTTCCTTTTTCAGCGGTGCTCTTTTGGGGTGAATGACCCAAACAGGACAGGTGGCAGTCCGCAGGATTTGGCGAGTTACACTCCCCAAGATGGCGGATTCAACGACGCCGCTTCGAGATGCCATAGCGATCATCGAGCATTTGGAGCGTCTGGCCACATCGGTAATTGCACTGACAGCATCAAATATCTTCTCAACGAGAATAGTTTGGACCTTCACTCCCTTCGCACTTGCATAATCTCCGAGGGCCTTAAGTTGATCCTTCTGATCGTTGGCATAGGTATCCACAGCACTTTCGAGAACGGTGGGAGCCATGCCGACACCCGACATCGCGTAATCCTGGAGAAATTCGAGGCGATGCATGAGGGTGATCTGAGCTTCGTGATGTTTAGCGAATTCAATCACCTCGTCTAGCGCAATCCGAGACGCTTCACTGAAGTCCGTCGGGAATAGAATATTACTAGGCTCCGTGATCGTCTTGGTATTCGGAGTCACAACAGCGACAGCCACATCTGAGTGGAGGATGAGAGTCTCCGCGAAGCTCCCAAACATCATGCGAGAAAGTCCCTTTTTTGACCGAGAGGTGACGGCAATGTACTCAGCGCCTACTTGCTCGGCATATGATACCAGAGCCTTCACGCTGGATTTTATTGAAAACAGCTCAGAAACCAAAAAGGTCGGCTTTGCTAATCCTGGAAGTTTTGCATTTTTGAGCCACTGATTCAATTTCCGTTCAGTGATCAACTCAATATTTCTTTTCTGGCTAGCGAAAAAATCCGGCATAAGGTTCAACTGATCAGGGCTCATCACATAGACGGGCTCAATCAATATGTTCGTACCCTTTGTCCATGCCCGAAGGGTTCCGATCATCTTCTTCTGAAGCGCCGTGGTCTCCGCAAAAGCGTCCACGGCCCAAATAATTCTCCTTGAAAGATTCTTCTCCGACATGACTCTACCTCGCTCTCTTAGAACGCCTATATCTAGAGAATGCACCTTGCATGCCAGGGGTTGACCAAGGAAATGCCCAGAAGCGCCTGATTTCATGGGTAAATAAAGCCCTTCCAACGAGCCAATTTGTCCCATTGCAAGACGTTCTTTCGTATCAATAGCCGTTGGCACCCCTCTTGTACTACTTGAAGAGAATCGTACTCAAATCAATGGGAGGGATCTTGAAAAAACGAAACCATGAAAAACTGATCTTAAGCCCACGTTCCTTTCTTAAACGGATCGTAACTCTGGTCACGCAGCCTCTTTTTATTACTCTGGCTTCCGTTGGAAACTCCATTATCCTGGCGGGAGCAGCGGTGTTGTATCTGATTGAAGGGGCGAGCAATCCGAAAATTCACAGCTTTTTAGATACGCTCTGGTGGTCCGTCGCAACCGTTACCACGGTGGGCTATGGCGATGTCAGTCCCGTAACTACTGCTGGTAAGTGGGTTGGTATTTTCATGATGCTTCTGGGAACTACTCTGTTTTGCTCATTCACCGCACTTTTTGCTGCGACGCTTCTTTCTTCAGAGTTTCACGAGGTCGAACAAAATGTGAAAGATATTGAAAACAGTGTGGACGATTTTCGAAGAGAAGTGCGGGCGGATGAGGAAATAATGGATCAACATCTCTCCCAAATAGAAATCGCTCTTCAGGAACTCAAGGCAATGAGGAAAAGCCGTAGCAAAAGCAATGAAGGCCAAAGAGGTGAAGGAGAGCGAAAGAAGGCATGAGAACGGGGCTTCTGGATCAGAAACCCCGTTCGGTGTAGTTCATTCGAATTCTACGAATTTGTTGATCGCCTGTCCTTCCATGGATCGAACGTGAAGAAGATAGGTTCCCTTGAGGCCGTCCGCAAGGGGTTCGGTAATCTGAAACCGATTGGGTTCGTGTCCGCATCTCAGAGCCCCTATATGCTCAACAATCGGCTGCACTACGATGACATCTTTATAATAGTGAATCAGCGATTTTTTGTACCTCGTGCATCGATCCGAGAATTTTCCGTCGAGCTGTAAGAATGAGTGCTTTGCACTATCTGTCCTAACACTGGCATCGATAAGTGGCAGGTACAAATAGTCATCGATGGCAGGTGTAGTGGATCTAGCGACAGGCAATACGCCAAGAGTTCCTCCTGACGCGGAATCTACAACGCTATAATTGCCTTCTTTTAGCGTTCCCACGTTGATCGTCTCACTGAACGGGATAATTACGTCCAGACATGGTCCAAGCCTGACGTTTGCCATTTGTTGAACGTAAACCACCTGTTTGCTTTCATCGATCTTTACGTTGTACGAGCCAAGTCTGTAGCAGGTATCAGGCAGAATTCCGGATACGACGACCTGAGTGTGATCGTTGTCATCGAATCCGATCGGAATGAAGGCTTTTGAGAGCCGAACGGTTGTTTCCCCGGATAACTCGGAACCCCGCGCTGAAAAGACCGTTAAAAACGACAAGACGAATACTACGAAGAGTTGATACATGATGCCCCTCCCATGGGTTATTTTGTGAAATTCAATTTTCGGATATGCAAATCCGTTGCCGAACTTTTTTTTCTGAGAGATTTTTGATTCCCGGCTGGTGACATTCTTGCAATACTTATAAATAACCCAAGGTTCCTTGAAAGGAGATAACCATGACTTTCAGATACAACTTAGGAGTGACCCTCCTCTTCCTATCTACGTTACTTATCTGTGCGAAAAGCACAGCGGACGATGGTGCAAAACCGTCGGCAAATCCGTCTTCGCCCCCCGGCGTTGACAAAACGGATGAATACTATAAGCCACTCTCGATCCTTACGCGCAATTGCGCTGGGTGTCACCAGGCGGCGGACCATCCCGGAGCCTTGTTCCTTAACAAAGCCCGTCTTTCCGAACCACAGACAATTGATTTGATGATTAATCTCATCGAAACGAGTCAGATGCCGCCCGCACACGTGAAATTTAAAAAGACCGCGGATGGGAAAACTCTCCTCGCATGGCTTAAGGCTGAGAAGGAAAAAAAACAAAAACAGTGAGACAGAAGTTACTAGCTGATGGGACAGAAAGTCTCGGGCTCAAAGAGCTTGAAATCAGCGACGTAATGGCTCAGCCCTTGCAATTAGATTTTGGTAAGGAGTTAGAACATGATCTTAGAGCGAGGAAGCTACATTCTGGTTGTTCATCGTCGATTGTTTGAAGGGGATAGGGGTCGCTTCTTCGTGGGAAAGGTCGATGATTACGAAGTGGCGGTTGCGCGCGTCACCGGGCACACGTGGGTACAGGATAATTTCAATGGCAAAATGTTGAAGAAAGAAGGGGCGCGAACAAAAATATTTTCATTAGCGTCAGGTACGTTAATCGTTTACGTGCTACCGGATGGTCTGAACCTATCCACTCTTAGAATCGATTACGACCGTGGTACCCACCTGATACTGACCGATGGAGGTAATCTTCATCTGGACCTTAGTGAGGGGCTTCACAGTGAAACCCCTCCGACCAATCGAAAAGAGCGTTGAGAGGAAAATCTATGAGAAACTTTTTTGCCATTACTCGAACTGTTTTCTTGATAGCCGTTATTTCCTCTCCTTTGGCTTATCCAAAAGAAAGGCCAGAGCTAGATGAGACGATGAAGAAACTTTTCAACGCGTTTATGAATTTGGAAGTGATGGCGGTCAGCTCGGCGCGTTTCTCGGATGCAGAGAATCGCGAAGTAATCAAACGTGATTTGGATACGGTTTCAGCGATCAAACATTCGTTTCCTACCAAAATGAAATCGGAGGAACCGGGTTTGATGGCCGTGCTCTCTTTGTTCAAAGACTATATTAACGACACTCAGGATCAGTTCTCGCGGGGAAATACCGAGTATGCTCGCCATCGCGTAAAGACGATGGGAAACTTTTGCATGAGCTGCCACTCACGTACTTCAGGTGCGGATTTTGAAGATATATCCGAAAGAGTGAAATCGCTGCACCTAGATGAATTTGAAAAAGCGGAACTTTATGGCGCCACCCGGCAGTTCGATAAGGCGATGGCTTCGTATTGGCTCTTGTTACAGTCTCCTCCGAAAGATGAAATGGGGTTCGTAACGTATACGAGGGGATTACAAAATTATGTGCGGTTGCTGGTCAGGGTTAAGCAAGATCCCGACACTACATTGAAGGCGTTGGATTCTCTCTCAAAGAAGAAGAAATTACCGGAGTTTGATCGCCGAATGCTGGCCGCCTGGGCAAAAGACGCCGCGTTTTGGACAAAAGATAAGCTTGTCGTCTCGGACACCACATCGGAGGCTTTGGTGCGAAAAGCACGCACTTTGATCGAGCGTGCCCAGTCGCTTCATGATTTCGCCGCCGATGAGAATGGAGACATCAGTTACCTGCGCGCTAGCGGTTACCTCCATGAAGTGCTCGATAGGGAAGCCAAGTCGGAAAAACGGGGGGAGGCCCTTTACCTTCTAGGGATTGCCTACGAATCCCTCCAGGAGCCTTACCTATGGGACTTGAACACGGTTTTCTATGAAGAGTGCGTTCGAGAATTTCCTCATTCAAAGCAATCGGAGGATTGTTTCCATCGGTATGAGAAAGCCATCTATTTCGGTTTTACCGGAACGGGAGGAACTTTCGTTCCCGCCAATGAATTGAAAAAGCTCGGTCAGCTTAGGTCACTCAGCACCCCGAAATAGTCCGCAACATACTGTAAGGCATCTCCCCAAGCTTATCTTTGGTCCAAAACGCGGCGTGCCATGTCGTGTGGTACTTCGTGACTACGTGATACCATTTCAGCTATACTTTCAAGCTTTAGACCTTCTGGGAGTAGCTGGGGTATGAACACTAAATGGACCGAAGAAATTTGGAAAGGACTGGTAGATTCAGCCCCGGATGCCCTTGTCATGGTGGATTCCCAGGGGAGGATAGTGTTTGTCAGCCAGCAATCGGAAAATCTCTTTGGGTACACTCGCGATGAACTTGTGGGTCAGAATATAGAGCGTCTTCTACCCGAACGTTTTCGAGAAAAGCACGTGGGACAAAGAAGTGGTTATATAGAAAATCCCCGGATGCGTCCCATGGGGGCTGGTATTTCGTTATATGCTCGTAGAAAAGACGGATCTGAAGTTCCCGTCGAAATCAGTTTGAGCCCTCTTAAAACCGAAGGCGCGTCACTTGTTACTGCGGCCATTCGAGACATTTCCGATCGGAGAAAGGCCGAAGAGGAGCTGCGAAAAGCACGAGAAGTTGCAGAAAGCGCAAATCGATCTAAAAGCGAGTTTCTAGCCAATATGAGCCATGAGATTCGTACCCCTTTGGCAGGCATCTTGGGTTACGCCGAGATGGTCGTTCTTTACTGTAACTCAGATGAAGAACGAAAAGCATATATGGAAAAGATCCGCCGATGCTCGGATACGCTGACGGAGCTTATCAACGACATTCTGGATCTTTCAAAAGTGGAATCCGGTGTCCTTAAGGTAGAGTCGATACCTATTGGGGTGGTGTCTGAAATCGAAACTGTAGTGAATCTCCTTCAAAACAAGGCTTCCGAAAAAAACCTGGCTTTGGAAGTCTCCTATGAGCGTCCCCTCCCGGAAAAAATCCATTCCGATCCCACTCGTTTACGCCAGATCCTTCTCAATTTGCTGGGAAACGCCATAAAATTTACTGAAAAGGGCAAGGTGGTTCTACGCATCTATCTTGATAAATCACAAGAGAAGACGGTTTGTTTTGAAGTTAAGGATTCAGGTTGCGGATTAACACCCGAAGAACAGGCAAGACTTTTTCAGCCCTTTGTTCAAGCCGATAGCTCGACCACGAGAAAATACGGCGGAACCGGGCTTGGGCTTGCCCTTTCGCGGCGACTTGCTCGCGCTCTCGGAGGGGATCTCATTCTAGCTGAGAGCACACCGGAAAAAGGAAGTACCTTTCTGTTTAAAGTGCCGTTGATAGTCGCAAAAACCCAAGATGAGGTTACGGCCAAACCGGAAGTCGAGACACCGCGAAATTTCGAAGGTCCCAACCTTAGATTAGACGGAACTCGCGTATTGGTTGTTGAGGATAATCCCGATAACAGAGAGCTTATCGGGAGATTTCTCGGTGCTCCTGGGGCTATCGTAACGATGGCTGTCAACGGTAGGCAGGCTCTCGAAAAGGCGATGAACGAGCAATACGAAGCGATTATTATGGATATCCAAATGCCGGAACTAGACGGATATGAAGTGACCAAACGGCTTCGAAGTCATGGCATTAAGACTCCGATTATTGCTCTTACAGCCCATGCCATGAACGATGAACGTGAGAAATGTCTTGCCTGCGGCTGCGACGAATTTCTAACTAAGCCCTTAAATACCGAAAGACTGGTGAGCACGGTTCACCGTTTCGCCAAATCCAAAACAACGAGATAGGATCAATCCTTCTCGTCTTCCAGCGGTTCATCTTCGGGAGCACCCGCCTCTACAAAGCCATATTCGCGCTCTTTTCGATATAGCGTTCTTCGATTAATTCCCAAAATTTGTGCCGCTTTATCCTTTCGCCCGGCCGTTTTTTGAAGGACAATCCGCATGTATCTTTCTTCAAGCTGGGTAAGACTTGGGAAATCGGAGCTTAACCCCTTGAACGTTTCTTCAGGGCTCCCCACTTCAGGATCGGGAATATCCGACTCTTCGATAACCGAACCACGGCAAAGAACAACCACACGCTCAATCAGATTCTCTAATTCACGCACGTTCCCCTGCCATCGAAAGCGAACGAGTTTTCCTAATGCACCCTTTGTGAATCCGCGAACACGGGGAGTTCCCGTCCCACTGTTTGCCGCGGCATATTTTTCCAGAAAGTGCTCAGCTAAGACAGGTATGTCTTCCTGTCGCTCTCGAAGCGGTGGCAAGAGGATGGGAATGACGCTAAGTCGATAAAACAGATCTTCACGGAATGTATTTTCTCTAATGCCCGCTTTTAGATCTTTGTGTGTTGCTGCGATAATTCGGACATCCACATCGATGGAAGTATTGTCACCCACGGGCCTAATCTTTCTCTCTTGAAGGACACGGAGGAGCTTCGATTGAAGAGGTGGACTCATGTCCCCAATCTCATCGAGGAAAAGAGTTCCCCCGTTCGCTTCTTCGATTAACCCTTTCTTTTTGCCAGCGGCTCCCGTGAATGATCCTTTTGCATGGCCGAAGAGTTCAGATTCGAGAAGAGATTCGGGAATTGCCGTACAGTTGATCGCGACAAAAGCGTGATCTTTCCTTGGCCCAAGAGAATGGATTGCTCGTGCGACCATTTCTTTTCCGGTACCGCTTTCTCCTTGGATCAAGACATTCGCTGTCGAGGGGGCAACCCGCTCTACCAGATCAAAAACGGTTTTCATCGCGGGACTTTTCCCAAGAATATTCTGAAATCCCCACCCCTGTTTCAGCTCGCGCCTCAAAACTCTGTTGTCCAGAGCCATGATGCGCTTTTCCATAGCGCGTTCTATGTTGACACTAAGCTCAGTTAGTTTGAATGGCTTTACGAGATAGTGGAACGCCCCATTTCGCATCGATTCGATGGCGGTGTCGATACTCCCGTACCCGGTAACGAGAATGACCGGGAGCTCGGGCATCTCTTGCTTCAGCGTCTTCAAGAATTGCATTCCATCCAAGTTCGCCATCTTGATGTCTGAGATAACGATATCGAAAGTCTGTTCTCCCGAAGCGGCTTGCTTTCGCAAAACTTCGAGCGCTTCAACAGCAGAAGAATAGGAGGTAACGGAATACCCTTCGCGTCCCAGAAAGTCCTGTATGAGATCTCGCATCTCTTTGTCATCATCAACCGCCAGAACAGAGCCTTTGGTATTGGTCTTCATCAATAGCTACCTCCTTAGTCTATGGGACATATTGTCTCAAATGAGATCATTTGTCATTTCAACTCTTTAGCCCAATAATTATGCCGTAGCTAAAAGAGTTTGAATACCCTGCCAGAGCAGGGTTTATGCCAAGCGTGGGCTTACCCACTTGAATTGCGCATAAGCGATAAGGAAACCGGTCGGAAAATTTTTGGCACATACTCTGCACTGACTTATCCGTAAGAGAGGAAAACTATGACTCAGAACTCAAAAAAGATTCTTTGGGCGGTAGATGCCTTTACAGAAGATAAACAACTCCACGATCGAGCAGCCTCTCTGATACGGGCCTGGGTTAAGGGCCAAGATATTTCCGTGGAACCTGTCTTTGTGATGAGCCCCGACCAACTCAATGTTCCCATGGATGTCTTTGGTGGCATCAAGCTTGACGCTGAAACTGTGGCGCGAAAGAACCTCAAAGATCTAGTGCGAAACGTGCGAATACCCAGTCTTCTTGAGCCAACCGTTCTTACCTCAAATAACATGTCCCTTAGAAATGCGATCCAAACACTCTTGTCTTACGCGAAACAATCAAAGGCAGGGCTTATTGTAGTCAGCACTCAGTCGAAAAAGGGCGTATCACGATTCTTTTTCGGCAGTTTCGCCGAATCTCTCGTCCTCCAAGCTGATGTTCCAGTGGTGATGGTAAGTCCGAAAACCACCAAACTCTCCAAGGTTCAACACATTCTCTACGCAACCGATTTGACCGAAAAAGCTCACGAAGCTCTTGAGGAAGTAATGGCACTTTCAGGAGAGAGAAAACTCAAGCTAACGTTATTCAATAAGGTGGAGTACCTGACTGAGTATACCGTTGCCACTCTTCACAATAATCCCACTTACCAAAAGACTCTTCAGGCGGATCTGGTTCGTCGAAAGAAAATGCTCGAAGAGTTAGCGACGGAGGTGAGAGCAAAAGGGATCAAGGTGGACGTGGTAATGGATAGCAAACCCACCGATGTCTCTATATCCAACGCAGTATTGAAGGCCGCCACTCGCTATAAGGCAGATCTCATCGCGATGGCTTCCCAAACCGGGCCAGTTGTTTCAGCGATTCTGGGCAGTGTAACCCGCCAAGTGATCAGGGGAGCCAAATGTCCCGTCTGGGTTATTCACCCAAAAGAAATTTCCACAGTCACCAAGAACAGTCGTAACCAAGCTTCCCAAAAGAAAGAGGTTGCTGCCGTATGATTCGTTTCACAAATATTTTATTCGTTTTCGTGACGGCATTGAGTCTTGCGTCCACCCAATCAAAGGCATCTTCGACTGATGTAAAAGATCAGGAAAAGGACCAGGGGAAATGGCAAGAGAAGATGCAATCCCTGGCGCAGGTGATGGGGGAATTACTTCCGGAATTGGTTTCTCCCAACGGAGATCCGAAAATAATTGAAAAAGACGCGAAGGCCCTTTCCGAGTTGTCCCATAGTCTGAAAGAGGGACGAATGACGGGGAAAATGATGCCGCCTTCTGATCTCGATCCTAGCATTGGGTTAGTGGCCGGGAGATTTTCCGACGAAACTAAACACGCCTATTTTGCGATACAACACGGAAATCTGAATTATGGAAAAACCCTACTTCGTTCCACCACCGCTTACTGTATCGCTTGTCACACAAGACATGAGAACGGTCCTGAGTTCCCGACTTTCCCATTAAACCCGAAGGTTGAAGGGCTTGGCAGGGAAGAAAAGGCCGAAATTTATGTGGCCACTCGCCAGTTCGATAAGGGGCTTGCCGAGTTTCAAAGCCTAATTGCCGATGAAGAGTTGGTGAAAAAGCATCCCTTCGAATGGGAACGCCCCTTGCGGAATGCCCTTGCTATCGCGGTTCGCGTTAAGAACGATCCCTCTCTTGCCATGGATAGCGTGAATACCGCGCTCAAATCTCCCTTTGTTCCGGAGTTTGAGCGTGCATCTCTCTTGAAGTGGAAAGACGCCATTGAAAGTTGGAAAAAGGAAACGAAACCGAAAGCCAATACGGAAAACCAATTAGTCTCCGAAATGAAACGGCTTATCGCGAATGCGAAAGCTAGCCAAAGTTTTCCTATCGATCACTCTGGCGAAATCCAGTATTTGCGGGCTTCAGGAAGCGCGCATGATCTGCTTCGTGTGACTAAAAAACCACAAGTGAAAGCCGAAGCATTGCGAACGGCTGGCATCGCCTATGAAGTCTTGGCAAACCCAGTCTTTTGGCCAATGCATGAACTCTATTACAAGGCTTGTGTACGAGAGCTGCCTCACAGCAAGTTGGCGCAGGACTGCTATCAACACTTCGAACAATCCGTCTATTTTGGTTATACGGGAAGTGCCGGGACTTTCATTCCCGATGATATCCAAACTGAACTCTTGGAGCTGAAATCCTTAGCCTCGCCAAAGGTGAAGAACCAGGAGAAGGCTAAAAAAGATGAAGTCGGGCTGAACTAGGTGAAAAATCATGGTTCGAGATGATTTTTATGAAAGGAACCCCAATTCAGGCGCCCATTCCTGAAGGTTTAGAATCTCACATTTTTTTCTCGTGCGTTGAAGGTTCCAACGACGCGATCATGCTGACCGACATCGCTGGGAAAATCCTCTATGTGAACCCGGCGTGGGAGCGGCTTTTCGGATTTCAAAAATCAGAATCTATCGGCCAAACCCCAAGACTTCTCAGATCTGGCCGGCATCCCCAGAGCTTCTATACTTCCATGTGGAAGGACATTCTCGATTCTCACCAAGGTTTTTGGAAGGGAGAGGTCATTAATCGAAAAAAGTCCGGTGAGGAAGTCCCCGTGCTCCTCACTATCAGCCCGTTTCGCAGTCAGGAAGGCATTACGTCCGGTTATATGTCTGTTGCAGTGGACATATCGGATAAAAAAAGAATGGAAGCTCAAATGCAATGGCAAGATCGGCTTGCCACAATTGGACTGCTTGCGTCGGGTCTTGCGCATGAACTGGGAACTCCTCTAGGGGTCGTGAGAGGCCGCGCTGAGTATCTGTTGAAGGCAAGCACTCACGGAAGTGTCGATTATTCCAGCCTCGATACTATTATCCGCCAGATCGACAGAGTTTCCACTCTCATGCAATCGCTTCTTAGTCTGGGAAAGCTTAGTTCGTCCGAAGTACGGATGCCCGTGCCACTTCCTCGGATCATAGAGGAAGTTACGAATCTAATAAGAGGCAAAGCAGAGGCACTGGGTATTGATCTAAAGTGCTCTGTTCCTAAAAATTCTAAGGTTCTCGCTGAAGCGGGAAGACTGGAACATGCCCTACTCAACCTCTGTATGGACAGTATTCAGGCAATCGAGACACAAAAGAGTCAGGGGAAAAACGAAGGGCACTTTGTTAAGATTCAAGCGAGCCTTCAAGGAAAATTCTGGGAAATTGCGGTTTCGGACAGTGGCGGCGGAGTATCGGATGATTTCGTTCCGCACCTCTTTAAGCCTTTCTTTACGACGAAGGAAGTTGGAATAGGGACAGGTTTGGGACTGGCTACTATTTATCAGGTAATTCAGTCATGGGGAGGAAAAGTGGAGCTTGATAATCAAATGGGACATGGTGCCACTTTCAAGATTACCTTACCGAGGGTTTAGATGCTGCTAGAACGAGTTCATTATGAAAAATTATCTGAATCGCGATTCTTTCCGCTGTTTCTAGGGGTGGGCTCTTTCGTACTTATGGTGACCGGTTTTGTTCCTTTCGAAGTAGTCCTGATTCCATCCGTAACCGTAGACCCGAGTCGATGGCGTCGGACCGTCCTTTGGTCGGTGTTGGGAAGTAGTATAGGTGCCGCCTGCCTTGCCATGATCGTCCGCTTCTGGGGGTGGCCAATCATTGAGCAGCTTTTTCCAAACATGGGGACAACCGCTAGTTGGGCCCGCGCCCAAGATTGGATTTCACACTATGGAGGCTTTGCGCTTATTCTCGTTGCCGCACTCCCCATCTCTCAGGCACCTGCTTTAATCCTCAGTGGTCTTCTTCAGATCGGTTTCACTCACGTGCTAGGGGCCTTCTTGGTGGGAAAAACTGTCAAATACGCCCTTATAGCGAGAGGGGTCATGAAGATTGAAGATAAGGTTCGCGCGAAACGCCATCTTCACGACTAACGATTCGCAGAAGGCTCTTTCGATTCGCTTGAGGAATCACGCAAGATAACTTTTTTGTCACCTTGCCTGATTTCGTCGGCCATAATGGCAGGCTTACCGTCCCATGTGATCCGGATTCCTACGACGGTGATGGGCTCGCCATGACTTAGATTGAAGTCTTGCTCAGGTAAATACCAACGCGGTCCCAAAAGCACTCGCAGGTCTCCCTCTTCCGTATTTACCGTCATCTGGAACCCACGGTCATTACCCGGACTTGGTTTCAAATCGTCCGTTGAAAGCACATTGCCATAAACCACTTCCTTGGCACCAGAACGATTGGAATCGAGATTGCGACCCGACTCGGTCCAAGCACCACTTGATTGCTGTATAGCTGCACTTTCTGCATTCGCCGGTGGGGTGAATAAAACGGTGGCTTGCAAAGTAAGAATTGTGAACAGAGTCTTCATTCTCATAAATGTCTCCCTCAATCCACTTAAAGAGCAGGTTTTATGCCAAATCTCGGTAACGGGGTTTACCCAGAGCTAAATTTAGCCAGTGAGACAAATTGGCCCAGACCACACCGAGCGTGTCTCAGACCTAGGGCCTGAAACGTGCTCCAGCCTTGCTTTAACCGTTGAGAAACTTGGCATATCTCGTGCTCTTTAAGAAGGGTAAGGCGTTGCGGCGCGTAGCTGCACGCATATCTATTGAGGACCCAATGGCCAGACTGAAAGTAACCGACATATCCACGGCACTTTCCGCAATCGAGTCAAATCAGCGGGTATTCGTGCAGGGTGGAGCTGCAACCCCGAATGCTTTGTTAACGGAACTAGTAAACCAGCGCACACGACTTCGAAACGTGGAATTGGTCCATCTTCACACAATGGGTAAGGCGGCCTATTCCGATCCCCAGTTTCAAGATCATTTTCGAGTGTTGAACCTTTTTGTTGGACAAAACCTGAGAGCCCGAATGGACTCTCCCAACATTGATTACCTGCCATGTTTCCTATCGGAAATTCCGTCGCTGTTTCGCTCCGGTACCCTTCCCTTGGATGTAGCGTTGATTCACGTCTCCCCACCCGATAGGCACGGTTACTGTAGCTTGGGAGTCAGTGTGGACATCGTACAGGCGGCTGTTCAGTCTGCACGACTTGTGATCGCCCAGGTTAATCCGAATATGCCGCGCGTTCATGGAGACGGCTTCGTGCACGTTTCAAAAATCGATTTCGCGGTCGAGGTTACCGCAGATCTGCCGGAAGAAAAGCCCGCTTCGCCATCTCCCGCTGAGGAGAAAATCGGTGAGCTTGTTGGATCTCTGGTGGAGAATGGTTCGACGATCCAAGTAGGAATCGGTGCAGTACCAAATGCAGCGCTTTCCCACCTTAAAGACCGACGCCACTTGGGAATTCACACAGAAACGTGGTCCGATGGAGTCTTGGCGCTTTTGGAATCGGGGGCAGTGGATAACAGCGAGAAAAAGATTCTGCGGGGCAAGACAGTGTCCTCATTTATTGTCGGCAGTCGCCGAATCTATGAGTACGCAAATGACAATCCCTCCATCGTCCAGCTCGACATTGGATTTGTTAACAATCCCGAAATCATCGCCGCCAATCAAAAAGTCATCGCTATCAATTCGGCGGTCGAGTTGGATCTGACAGGACAAGTCTGCGCGGACTCCATCGGCTCAAGAATTATCTCAGGCGTTGGGGGACAGATGGACTTCATTCGTGGCGCTACCCTATCCCCTGGTGGGAAAGCCATCATTGCGCTTACAAGCCGGACGACTAAAGGCATTCCCCGTATCGTTTCAAATCTACGTCTTGGTGCTGGTGTCGTAACCACTCGGGCGCACGTTCATTACGTCATTACCGAATACGGTATAGCGAATTTGTGGGGGAAGCCGCTGCGTGAGCGCGCGAAAGCTCTTATTGCCATTGCTCATCCCGATGATCGGGATGAGCTGGAAAAACACTGCCATTCCTTGGAGAGGAAAAGAGAATGAGGCAAACATCCGATAATCCGGCATGCAAAGACGATATGCGACCTGCTTCATTCACTAATGAGGTGACTATGTTATTGAAACCGCAAATTCTGGTCATTGATGATGATGCGGATATGAAACTCTTATTGAGCGATTTCCTAAGTCGCCAAGGCTATAGCGTGAGAACGGCCTCCTCTGGTCTTGACGCATTCAATTTGCTCGGTTCTCTCCCAGTAAACCAACTACCCGATCTCGTTCTCTCCGATGTAAAAATGGGGTCGCTGAGCGGTATCGATCTCACCAAACGGTTGGTTTCGAAGCATCCCAACCTTCCCGTCGTCTTATTCAGTGTCTTTGAGAATGGTGAGTTACAGGAAGAGGCATTGAAATGTGGTGCTCGACGATTCCTCCGCAAACCCTTTCGACTTGGGGAAATCGCTAAAATCGTAAAGGAAGAGTTAAAAAAGAAAGGCTGAGTAGTTGTTTGGGAAGGAGAGAAAACTTATGAATGATTCTTTCGAAAAAAAACTGACAACAGCGATAAGTGCTGGATGGCGGGTATGTGTGATCGCCTATAGCGTCGTCGTTCTGCAATGGATTGCGTACCTTATCATCATGAACACCAAACCCGTCTGGTTTTCTTGGCTATGGGGTACTGGGATCGAGTGGGGCCAAATTCAGATCCTTTGGGCCTCGGCCATTATCGCATTCAAGTTATTTTCCTTTTTCCTTGCCCTCCTAGTGGTATGGCTCGCGCTCTGGTTGCGCCAATTGCGAAAGGCGAGATGACGGGTCCGTTACCAATCCTTTGCGCAGACAGCCATGGTCGGCTGCTTGCGATTGGAAGGATAGGTGATAAGATATCAATTTTACATAGGAATATGGGAAATTTCATATGGATCGACTCAGAGCAATTGGTGAATGGATCGCACGTCGAAAGTATTTAAGCTCACTCCTCGCGGCGTTGCTGATTGGTGGAGCGGTGGCAGCCCACTTCCTTCTCGACGCCTACTCGGGGCGCTTTTCCCACCCTATTAAACGCGGCAACATAACCGACACGGTTTATGGCATCGGAACCGTAACCGCTTACAAGAGGTTTTCATTCAACCCGCAAGTAAGTAACACTGTCATAGAAAGTTTCGTGATGGAAGGCGACACGGTCAAAAAAGGAACTCGGCTGCTCAATACCGGGGCCGGAGATACGCATGTGGCCCCCTTCGATGGCATAGTAAATTTCTTTCCATATAGACGAGGAGAAAACGCTTACCCTTCTTCACCGATGATGGTCATCACCGACATGCACGATCGTTATGTTTTGGTGTCAATGGAGCAGCAGGGGGCGATGCGGGTGAGAACCGGCCAAGAGGTGAAGATTAGTTTTGATTCACTTCGGGATAAGGTTTTCGAAGGTAAAGTGAGCGCGGTTTATTCCTACTTGGGAAACTTTTATGCCCGAATTACGGTAGCTGACCTTCCCGATTTTATCTTGCCGGATATGACCTGCGACGTGGCTATCGTCATCGGGGTACATGAAAATGCGATCCTGATCCCGGCATCGGCGTTTGTAGCAGGGAAAGTCTGGGTCAAGCGCGGAGCTGGGCTTCCCCATGAAACAAAGGTCAAACTGGGCATTATCGATGCCACACATGCGGAAGTAGTCGACGGTGACATTCAGCCGGGTGACGAAGTCGAGATTCGGACAAAGGTGAGTCAATGATTTTTATCGCATTGCGATATCTTCTCGAGCGTAAGAGGCAAACCTTTCTCACACTCCTTGGGGTTTTCTTCGGCACTATGGCCTATGTGGGAGTCTCGGGTTTTTTCGTCGGTTTTCAAGGATTCATGGTCCAGCAGCTCGTTAACAACGCAGCCCAGGTCCATATCGAGGCCCGCAAGGATTATCTGACGGAACACATGTTGGATGTCCCCTTCTTTGGTCAAGGATTCCTCCATCACTTTTGGACTTCGCCCCCCGCGCGAGTTGAAGGTTTTCAGGAAGTCCAAAGCCCCGCTGGCTGGTACCGCAGACTCGCAGCCGATCCGAGAGTTGCCGCCTACGTTCCTCAGCTTGCGGCTCCCGCCCTATTCACTTTGGGCAAGAACTCGGTCGGAACTACTATCACAGGGTGCGATCCCAAGAGCCAAGCGAAAGTAACCACCATTGCGGACTACATGATAGCGGGGAAATTCACCGATATCGCGGTTGGCGGAAACCGGATCGTGATGGGTGATGAACTTATGAAGCGTCTCGGTGCCGCCTTAAATCAGACGGTTATGGCGACAGTCGGAGTAAATCCCACCGCTGTTCCCTTCAAGGTGGTGGGAAGGTTTTATTCCGGAAGCCGAGGTCTTGATTTACAAGCGTTTGCTTCAATTCAGGATATTCAGCGGACTAATCTTACTCCGAATCAAGTCAATGAAATCGGCGTTCGTCTGAAAGACTACCAAGAGGCTGATGTCATGGCGCAGACCTGGGCGATGAGTTCGCCTGAGAGAGTAGAAAGCTGGGCCGATCAGAATGCCAATATTTTGTCTGTTTTTCGTATTCAAATGGCTCTTAGGTATTCCATGATCGTTACGGTTCTTATCGTAGCCGGTTTTGGCATCTACAATATCCTGAATATGACCGTAAATCAGAAACGCCAAGATATCGCTATTCTGCGCGCATTAGGTTACGACGCGTTCGACGTCATCATGCTGTTCTTTTCGCAAGGAATGATCGTAGGCGTTCTCGGCGGAGCCTTCGGCCTTCTCTGCGGATACCTCCTCTGTAGTTATCTTCAGTCGATTCCGTTTATGCCTGCAACACCCTCTAATCCACAGGGACATTTGCACATTGCGTTGACCTTCGAAATCTTCGCTCAGGCAGCACTCATGGCGATCTTGTCCGCCGCCTTTGCGAGCATCCTGCCTGCAAGGGCTGCAAGCAAGCTCAGTCCCATAGATATCATTCGGATAGGGGGATAGATGAGTATCGTTGCGGACAAACTCGGCAAACAGTTTGGAAGTCCTCCGACTAGAATCCTGGCCGATATAACTTTGAGCATTCCTGACGGCGACTTTGTTTCCTTGACTGGAAGATCTGGAGCGGGAAAAAGCTCACTCCTCTACGTTCTTAGCAGCCTCGATGATCCGACCGAGGGAAGAGTTATGATCGAGGACACTGACATCGCCAGAATGGGATCAAAGCAACTGCATGCTCTAAGGAACAGGACTATCGGGTTCGTTTTTCAATTCCACTACCTCATCGCTGAACTAACCGTCCTGGAAAACGTTCTCGTTCCAGCTCTTAAGGTACATGAAGAGGTCTCACGGCGTTCCAGAGCGGAGGGTCTCATTGCTCGATTCGGTCTCGCTGAAAAAATGCACCGCTACCCACGACAGCTTTCGGGTGGAGAGATGCAAAGGGTGGCGATCGCGCGCGCTATGATCATGCAGCCCAAATACCTCTTTGCCGATGAGCCGACCGGATCGCTCGACACCGTGAATGCCGAATCGGTAATGGAAATCCTCAGCGAGTGTAACGAAAAAGAGAAAACAACCGTCATCATGGTCACTCACGATCCCGATTTCGCCAAAATGGCGAAGAGACAAATTCGGATGGCCGATGGTCGCGTTATTGGAGATGACCTCAATAAGAATTGATTACGTGATAGCAAGGAGAGAGGATGAGTAATCCGGACAAAATTCATTGGGTACGTTGGTTCGAAGAGGTCGCGATTGAGGACGTTCCCCAAGTCGGTGGAAAAAACGCCTCTCTTGGCGAGATGTACCAGACTCTTCGCCAGCACGGGATTCTTGTCCCTAATGGCTTCGCCGTCACCGCCGAGGCGTATTGGAAATTTTTAGAAAAGTCTGGTCTTCGGGTTGAACTAGAATCCTTGATGAAGGCGGGCGTTAAATCCGCAGAACTGGGAGCAACGATGAGGGCCGCGATTTTAAATGCCCAACTGCCAACGGCTCTTCAACAGGCGATCCTGGAAAACTACAAGAAACTTGGGAGTGGAAAGCCAAATACGGAAGTGGCTGTGCGCAGCAGCGCCACTGCCGAAGACCTTCCCAATGCCAGCTTCGCGGGACAACAGGAGACTTACTTAAACGTTCAGGGTGAGCAAGCCCTGCTTGAGGCTTGTCGGCGATGTTACGCTTCGCTGTTCACCGATCGGGCGGTAGTTTACCGCGATGAGATGCGATTCGACCATTCAAAGGTGGCTCTCTCCATAGGAATCCAACAGATGGTGCGTTCGGATCTGGCTTGCTCGGGTGTTCTCTTTACACTTGATACCGAATCCGGATTTCGTGATGTCGTCCTTATTAATGCGTCCTATGGCCTTGGGGAGAATATCGTCCAGGGTATTGTGAGTCCGGATGAGTTCTGCGTCCATAAACCTACACTACGTGAAGGGTACGAGCCGATTCTCAAGAAACAATTGGGCAGCAAGGAATTGAAGTTGGTGTATGACATCGGTGGCGGAAAACAAGTCCGCAATATTCCCGTTCCCGATGTAGACCGCGTGCGCTTTTGTCTCACCGATGCGGAAATATTGAAGCTTGCACGCTGGGGCAGTCTTATCGAAGATCACTACAGCACGAAACTAAAACATCCAACACCGATGGATATTGAATGGGCCAAGGATGGAAAAACTGGCGAGCTTTTCGTTGTCCAGGCTCGACCCGAGACGGTCCAATCGCGAAAGTCAAAGACCCGCTTCGAGACTTTCGAGCTAAAGGAAAAGGGGAAGCTTCTCGTTTCTGGTAGTAGCGTGGGGGATCGAATCGGTACGGGAACAGCACGGGTCATCCGAAACGTTGCCGATCTTGAGGGCACGCAGGAAGGGGATGTGCTGGTAACGGCAAAGACCGATCCAGACTGGGAACCTTATATGAAAAAGGTTCGAGCTATCGTAACCGATGAAGGGGGACGCACGTGTCATGCTGCAATCGTGAGTCGGGAACTGGGGATCCCGGCGGTGGTCGGGACAGGGGAAGGGACAAAACGCATCGAGAACGGAAAACCCATCACGGTGTCCTGTGCTGAAGGGGAAGTCGGACATGTTTACGCGGGAACGTTACGCTTCGAAGCCCACACGATTCGAGTAGATGAGATTCCCAGAACTCGGACCCGTATTATGCTGAATGTCGCCGATCCTTCGAAAGCGTTCCACCAAGCACAGATTCCAAACGATGGCGTTGGACTTATGCGAATGGAATTCGTCGTCACCAACGCTATTAAAATCCATCCGATGGCCCTGATCGAATACAACACTCTCGAAGATATGAGCGTCCGCAGGGATATCGATGAGGCAACCAGGGGTTACACTGATAAGAAGGAGTTTTTCATCGACAAACTTGCGATGGGAGTCGGCACGATCGCCGCCGCCTTCTATCCTAAGGATGTCATCCTGCGTTTCAGCGATTTTAAGACCAATGAGTACGCGAATCTGATCGGAGGGAAAAAATACGAACCCAAGGAAGAAAACCCGATGCTAGGCTTTCGAGGTGCTTCTCGCTATTACCACCCCCTCTATCGAGATGGTTTTGCTCTGGAATGCGCTGCTATCCGGAAGGTAAGAGAGACGATGGGACTCACGAATCTCAAGACAATGATTCCCTTTTGTCGCACGGTAGATGAGGGGAATCGCGTGCTTGAGATCATGAAGGCAAATGGCCTTGAACGTGGTAAGAACGGGCTTGAAGTCTATATGATGTGCGAGATCCCAAGTAATGTGATTCTGGCCAAAGAGTTTGCGCTTCTGTTCGATGGCTTTTCCATTGGCTCTAACGACTTGACCCAACTGGTGCTTGGAGTGGATCGCGACTCCTCTCTAGTGGCGCCTCTTTTCGATGAACGAAATCCTGCGGTGAAAAAAATGCTGGAGAGCGTGATCCATACGCTGAAATCTGCTGGAAAAAAAATCGGAATCTGTGGTCAAGCCCCGAGTGATTTTCCGGAGTTCGCCGAATTTCTAGTCGAGCAGGGCATTGATAGTATTTCCTTGAATCCTGATGCTGCCATCCGAGTAAGTCTCACCGTGGCAAAAAAAGAGACTTCTTTTCCTACTTAGCCACCTGTCATAGTAGTGTGGTTTTCGGATCTGGTCACGGCTGGCCGCATTTCAAGTGGCCACCAGGGGGAGTGGGAAATGTGGCGTGTATTGGCTCATCGAGTGGCTTGCTTACGAAACTCTTCTATTTTTTTGTAAGTCGCGTCTCTAGCATCGCGAAAATATTGCAGCTTCTCATCTTCAGTTCCTACTGCTTTCGCTGGATCTGGGATGGGCCAGTGCAGTTTCTTCGCCTTGGACACCATCGTTGGGCAAACCTCTTCGGCGCACAAAGTAATTACGTAGTCCAGTGAGACGATGAATTTTGGTGTCAGGTCATCGTAGGACTTTGAGTAGTGGCGTGAAATATCGATGCCGATTTCCTGCATTGCCTTTATGGCAAGAGGATTTAACTTCCTGGGCTGTGAACCCGCACTTTCGACGCTCACCGAATTGCCGAAAAGATGTTTCGCAATTCCCTCGGCCATCTGGCTTCTCGCTGAATTGGCAACGCACATGAAAAGAATATTCATATCTCTACCCCACGCTATTAAGAATAGCTCCGCTCATCACGCGACCTCCGTGGCCGGCATGTTGAGAAAAAATCTCTCTCGAAACCAAAATGCTACGCGCACCAGCGAAATGAGGACCGGAACTTCAACCAGCGGACCGATGACGGTGGCAAAGGATGCTCCATGGTGGATTCCAAATGTCGCGATAGCCACAGCGATCGCCAGCTCGAAGTTGTTCGAGGCGGCGGTAAAAGATAGGCTTGCAGCCTGGGGATAAGTCGCTCCTGCTTTCTGGCTGAGAATGAAAGATAGGAGAAACATCACTACAAAGTAGATCGTCAGGGGCAGCGCAATTCGGAGAGTATCGACTGGAAGCGCAAGTACCTGATTGCCCTTGAGTGAAAACATGACCGCGATAGTAAAGAGGAGTGCCACCAGAGTGATGGGACCAATCTTCGGGAGAAAAGCGTGATCGTACCACTCGGATCCCTTACGCGGTCGGAGAAGCATTCGGGTGAGAAAGCCAGCGGCAAAGGGGATTCCCAGATAAATCCCGACCGACCTGGCGATTTCAATCATGGACACATCGAGTCTCAGACTTCGAATTCCCAGCCAGTCGGGCAATACGGTCAGAAAAATGTACGCGTAGAGAGGGAAAAAAAGGACCTGAAAGATCGAGTTAAAAGCGACGAGCCCCGCACAATATTCCGTACTCCCTTCCGCAAGCTCATTCCAAACAAGCACCATCGCAATACACCGGGCGAGGCCAATAAGGATGAGTCCTGCCATATACTCAGGCTTGTCCCGTAAGAAAACTATGGCGAGTGCGAACATGAGTAGCGGACCCAAAATCCAGTTCTGAATTAACGAAAGCAGGAGAACTTTTCGGTTCTTGAAGACCTGCCCGAGCTCCTCGTAGCGCACCTTCGCCAACGGTGGGTACATCATCAGAATCAAACCGATAGCAATGGGAAGAGACGTGGTTCCATAGCTCATATCCGTCAGGGTTTGCGTAAACCCCGGCGACAGGACGCTGAGCAACAAGCCCACCATCATTGACAGAAAAACCCAAAGCGTCAGATAGCGATCAAGAAACGAAAGGCGCTTTACGTGACGTTTAGCCACGACTCCTTTAACCACAAAACGAGCCGGATTTCCGACCGTCTGCGACTTCCTTTAACGTCTTTTTTGGCTTTTCCGGACTTGGGGCGCAGCAGGCGGTGGGCTGCGCTTCGCGACGGTCCGCGCCGAACATCTCGACATCTGCCATGTTTCGGTAGGTTTCCCAAGGAAGACCCGCAGGGTCCATCACCCACGTTTTATCCGCCTTCGAATAACAGCACGTCGTTTCGCCTTCATCGAAAGTCTTCATATCTGCTTTAGCGAGACGCTCACGGACTTCCGACAGCTCCGAGTCCTCATCGACTTGGATACCTAGATGGTCCAGGCCAGGTTTGCGGCCTCGGGATGATATCGCGAAATTAACTCGCGGATCGTCCAGTAACCACTTCGCGTAATCGGGTTTTTGCTTAACGGGCTCAGCGCCGAACATCGTTGAGTAGAACTTTATTGATCCTTCGAGGTTATCGACTGCGACATGAACATGCAGACGTTTCATTTTCTGCCTCCCTTGGCCTTTTTGGTTTCTTTGAGTTCAGGACTTGGGCAACAAGCGTTCTCGCCTTCTCGGGGATTTTCAAGGACGCAGCAATTCTCTTTGAGATAGAGGATCAGCTCTTCTATCGCGTCACAGTTAGCCGCGTAGATGATCTGGCGACCATCACGGCGAGAAGTCACTAACCCCGCATGGCTCAAATGGGACAGATGAAAAGAGAGGGTGTTGTGGGGAATTTTCAGCCGATCGCCTATCTTTCCAGCCGGCGTTCCGGTTCGGCCGTACTCAAGAAGCAGCTTGAAAACTTGTAGGCGCGTTTCCTGAGAGAGCGCGCCAAATGCCTTAATTGCACCATTTACTTCCATATGTCCAGAATACTGGAAATATAGTCTAAAGATCAAGGGATTACATCAGCGAATAGCTCAAGTATCTGGATTATAAGGGGATAGTTTTGACGCGGGTCTGGGGATTGCCCTCTTTCAGCTAGTCCACGTCACTGACTTGCCAGAACCAATTCCGCATTCTATTATCGAACCTCGATATCGATATTCGATAATAAAAAGCATTGGGGTATGGAGGGTGAAATGACTTCTCTTGAAGAGCGTAGAGGATTTCTAAAATCTGTCGGCATCGCTGGACTCTCGGCCATTGGTATGAAGTCCCTGCTCGGTAGGTCGTTAGCGTTCGGCGCTGAGCCGGGATTCATGTCTCCTAATGAGGACCTGATGCAGGAGCACGCGCTGCTTAATCGGGTACAGCTAATGTACGATGAAACAATCCGGCGCCTAAAAGGGGGAATCGACCTTGACCCAAAAATCTTAAAAGAGGCTGCGAACATCGTCCGACATTTCGTGGAGGAGTATCATGAGAAACTTGAAGAAGATTATGTGTTCCCTCGTTTTGAAAAGGCCGGCAAGCTCGTCGATCTAGTATCCGTCCTCAGAGTTCAGCACAAAGCCGGTAGGACATTAACTGATACGATACTCTCTCTTTCAACTGTGACGGCATTTAAAAATCCAATCCAGCGCGAGAAACTTATCGAAGCGTTAGCGGCTTTCACGCGGATGTATCGCCCGCATGAAACTCGGGAAGGCTCCGTCCTTTTTCCCGCCTTCCGCGACCTTCTTTCGCCAAAGGAGTTTGCGGAGCTGGGCGAGATGTTCGAAAAGAAAGAGCATGAGGTGTTGGGCGCCGAAGGCTTCGAGGGGCAGGTCAAGGTCGCCGAGGGATTGGAAAAACAGCTCGGGCTCTACGACCTGGCGCAGTACACGCCGAAGAAATATTGAATGGAATTCCAAGACCTCTATTCTGGGCTGATTCGACTCCACGTCTTATATCACGCGGTGAAGGAACCGATTTTCGGGCTTGGAATCATTGAGGAGCTGGGTCGCCACGGGTATCGGCTCGGTGCGGGAACCCTTTATCCGCTTCTCCACGGCATGGAGAAGAAAGGCTATCTCAAATCGAAAAAGGAGCTTCTCGGAGGTCGAATACGCCGCGTATATCGTGCGACCCCGCTTGGAAAGAAAGCTCTCGAAGCATCCAAGGAGAAGGTTCGAGAGCTATTCGGGGAACTTCTCGAAGACGACTAAGGGCGTATAGACGGGGGAATGAACAAATGAATGTGAAACAATGGCTCTGTCGCCAAGGCGAGTCCCGAAGCCCGATTTTTCTGATCCGACTCATGGTGGGCGCGGTTTTTCTCTCGGAGGGTATTCAGAAATTCCTCTTCCCCGACGCACTTGGGGTGGGGCGTTTCATTAAGATCGGTATTCCGTATCCGAATGTCATGGGGCCGTTCGTGGGTGTGGTGGAGGTTGTATGCGGTTCTTTGTTGCTCATTGGGCTCCTTACTCGACTCGCCACGATCCCGCTCTTGATTGACATCAGCGTCGCCATTTTATCGACAAAGCTCCCGATGCTCTTTCAAAAAGGCTTTTGGGCAACAGCCCATGAGGCGAGAACCGACTTTTGCATGTGTCTTGGACTTTGCTTTCTTCTCGTAACGGGTACGGGAAGCTGCTCGGTGGATGCGAAGTGTGGTGGTGAGAGTGGAAGTTAGGGAGCCTTCGCCCCGGCTCGGAGAACTCGCATCCGCTTTTCTTCGACTGGGGCTCACCGCTTTCGGTGGTCCCGCCGCCCACATTGCCATGATGGAGAACGAATTCGTAAGCCGGCGCCGCTGGCTTACGCGCGAAGATTTCCTCGATTTGGTCGGCGCGGCAAGTCTCATCCCAGGACCGAGTTCCAGCGAAGTGGCGATCTATATCGGACAAAAGATGCGGGGATGGCTGGGGCTATTGATCGCTGGAGTATGTTTCATACTACCAGCCGCCCTGATCGTCTCAGGCATCGCCTGGGCGTATGGGCGATATGGTCAGCTTCCCAAGGCAGTGGGCGTGCTCTACGGGATTAAACCCGTGATTATCGCTATTGTCGTCCAGGCACTCTGGGTGCTTGGACAGAGTGCCATCAAGAACCGATTTCTGGCCAGTCTTTGCATCACGGCGATTATTCTGAACGCCGCTGGGGTAGGAGTCATCACCGTCCTCTTCGGTGCCGGAATTATCTCTGCATTGGCGAAGGCTTCCGCTGGGCGCAATAAGCCATCCGCCGTCACGTTGTTGGTGAGCGTGGTGAGCCTCTCGTCTGCGCGCTTATACGCGGCAGAAGCGACGACCGCAGCAGTCGGGCTCGGACGCCTTTTCCTTGTCTTTCTTAAAGTTGGCGCTGTTCAATTTGGAAGTGGGTATGTCCTTTTGGCCTTCTTGCGTTCCGACCTGGTTTCAAGACTCCACTGGATGACTGAGGGCCAATTGCTCGATGCAATCGCCGTGGGACAGTTCACTCCTGGGCCTGTATTTACTACAGCCACGTTCATCGGATGGGTGACTTGCGGACCTTGGGGCGCATTGATTGCAACCATTGGGATTTTTCTTCCGGCGTTCATTCTCGTAAGCGTAAGCGGACCTCTGATCCCTCGGATTCGCCGTTCGCAGATAGCGGGCGCTTTTCTCGACGGCGTGAATGTGGCAACGGTGGCACTCATGGTCGTGGTGAGCTGGTTTCTCGGAAAGGCCACCTTTGTCGATGTTCCCACCGTTGTAATCGCAATCGTTAGCTTTGGATGTTTAGTATCGTTTCAAATCAACTCGGCGTGGCTTGTTCTTGTAGGTGGTCTTTTAGGAATCTTGATCTCCTAGAGGGAGTCATCGTTCTGGGATCGGCAAGGGGAGGTATCCAGTAGCTCTTTCACACTGGCTAGTTATCGTTGGTTAAAACAAGCAAGGCCGCTATTCCAGGAACCATAGATCTAGCCCGCTCGGCTCTTTGCTACACGCTTACACCTGGCTTTGCGTTTGTCGTGAAAGGCCAAGTTTCTTCCGTTGATAAAAGAACGCTCGCCGGCTTTTTCCAGTAGCCCGGTTGAATTCTGCGAACTGTTGCTCGACATTCATTCCGGACTGACCAAGAGTCGACAAAATATCCGATTTGGACTCTTGGGATGAACCATTAACTGGAACAGGAGAAACGGTTGGAATGGCTTTCTCCAATAGCACCTGCCAGGACTCGGGATCGCTTTCAGCAATCTCGACCCCGATTTCGAGGGTTCTCAGACTAATTGGGCACCGGGCGTTCGGTAGTTTATAGTCGATTGCCTTTGCTCCCAGAAACTTTGCGACTTGCACGGCACAGTATGTGTTTGCGAAGTGCCCCGATTTTGCGGCTGAAAGCAGCAACTCGGCAATGAGTTCGCCCGATAGACGGATATTGTATTGAAGGGATCGATTGATGAACGCTTTTGCTTGGGGTGTATCGGGAAGAAAATTTGTAAGTACGATGATCTTGCCCTGAAACTCGAATGATGGCGCCGCCACCTTTTCAGATGTCGAGGTCCACGTCACCACCCTCTTGCCGCTTTTGCCAACTCCCGCCCAGGTTGCGGCATTGAGAATAGACAATGCTTGCGCGTTGTAGAAGAGCCCTGCCGTATCGTCGATAACGCTAATATCGGCCGGAAAATCACAGAGGTGGTTATAGAGGGCCAAAGGCGTTGAATAAGCTCCGAGCATTTGATAGCTCGCTCCTAATTCCGCGAGAAACTGCCGCGTGGTATGGGTTTTTGCCCAGCCTGGGGCACCCGAAATGCAGAGAAGATGGAACTTCTGACTACGCAGGAGTATCGAGATAAATTTCTTAATATCGTTCAGGTAATCCATTCGCCCTCATACATTGTGCCAAGTGCAATGCACTTGCACTGAATTTCGGGGTGTATCCGACTATGGAGCATCTCGTCAATCAACTTTCGCCCAGGTCCCCATGAATTTAAATACTTGTGACCATTTTTCTTGTCTGGCTGCCGTTGTCGCTCGCACGCCTTCCAGTTCACATCAGTGCAGCATCTCCCGGTCTTGCACCATCAAGTGCAAAACGGGCGAAGGAGAAAAGTGCCAATACACGTTGATAACCAGGGCTATTGGCCCCCCAATGCACCGATGGCGGGAGCGGGTGCCGATACAAGCGGAAGGGTGGGGGACCGGTCACAGCCCGCCCCCTCAGGCATCAGCCACCAAGTTCTCGAATTTTCGCATACCAATTCCCAATTTGTTTGAAGTTCTTGGGAACGTAATAGTTTGCAATCATCTCCATGAGCTGAAGACGGGAGGCCACACCCAAATCGGAATAGGAGATTTGATCACCAAATAGGAATTGCTTTCCTACGAGGGCTTCCTCGAGCAGCTCCCAAAACCCGTTTATCTCTTTCTCGTAAGTTGCCTTCGAGGCCATTGCTTGCTCGGGCGTTATCCGGTGAGTAGGTTGGAAGTAATCTCGGATATAGAGGGCGCGATCCTCATCGGATTTCAAGAACGCCAGGTATTCTTTGATGAGAAATTTCGCGGCGACGGGAGCGACCTTCGTATCGCACCAAGCGTTGATCATGTCACAAACCGCCGGTGATGTTGTCCCCGGATAGAAAGTCGGCGACGATTTTTTGCCTTCGAGAAATCGTGCGATCTTGGGGGAATCGGTTACGATGTCCGAGTTCCACTGAAGGACAGGGACCATGCGGTACCCGCTCGTGATCTTCGCGAGCGAATCCAGGGTGACCCGCTCGTAGTTTTGTACTTCAAACGGAATCCCCTTGAAGTTGAGAGCCCACCGAATTCGTATGCAATAATGACTCTGTGGGAACTGATGCAATATTACCTTGTCGCCCATTCCCGGCTATCCTCCTGTATCCGCGGAATGTACACGTTCCTTACTGGTTGCGCCAGTTTAACGGGCGCGGGAAACGGCTTTTCAATTCCGAGTAGTCGCCTGACGTTCGGAAGATTGCCGGGCAGAATGGCCGTGAAGAGCTCCTCGTTTCCATCGAAATAGGACGGGGCATTCGAAATGCTGAACAACTTTGAGACAGGCCGCTTCCGTAGCATCTTCGCCATGTCCACGCCGTTGTATTTTGAATCCACGTGGTCGTAGAGAAAGCCAACGAACACCACAGCATCTTTCAGGTCGTCTTCCGTTCCACGCGCGACAAAATCCTCCCACGAATGAAAAACGGTCAGCGTGGTTAGATCCTCGTCTTTTCGTTTCATTTCCCACATCATTCGCATCAAGCGATCATCCTCAAAGAGCACTAGTTTGGGCAGATTACCCTTCCTCACGCTTCCTCCTTTTCTTAGAATCTCAGCCATTCGCACACCTTCTCTCGAAACTTATCGTGTTTGAGGTAGAGTCCCCCAAGATGCTTCTCCAAAAATCGTCGGCGAGCGGGCATAATGAAACTGAAACCGGGATCGAGATTGAATTTATCTTTCGCCGGTTGGAGCTCAATTGCCTTGATGTAGGTTTCCGGAAAACTGTTAGCCTTTGCCGATTTTAGAATTAGTTTCTTGTAGGCCACGGAGGGTACAAGTCCAGTCCTGGGAAACCGAGCTTGGTAGGCGTGGGCCCTATACGACTTTCCATCCTTCGTCGTTACCTCGACGGAATGCCTTCTGTACTGATTGAGTACCGCCCATTCCATTACATCGAGTAGGAATAACGATGGCCGGTCTATCTTATACAAGACTCCCCAAACCTCACTCCCTTCCTTGGGCTCGATACTTGCGTATCCCTTGCCCGCGTACTCGCATGGGAGAGAAAACGTTAGCACGTGATTTTCAAGCTTTGCCACGCCAACTTGCGCGACATTCATTGAATATTTTTCAAAGCGGGCGAGATCGAGATTTGCGCCGTAACCAAAGTAATAGATAGTCGGCTCTGGAAGATTCTGCCCTAGAAGGCGCTTCCGTCCCTTTACCACCTTCATCGCCGCAAGCTTTAGGGTTCGTTGTGTCAAGATTGAAATCATGGCACCCTATTCAACATGATGGCGGCGGTTGTTTTTACCGAGACATCCGCAACGTCAATTGCCCGACTCATCGGCTCGGGGTCGGAGAGAATGGAAATGGGAATCTGCTCGATCAAATCCTTCGGCATGAGGCGAACACCAGTACGCCCGCAGGCTTTCCTGATCTCTTCATCCTCGAAGTGATGAGTCACAAGGATGGCATCGTCATAGAGTCCTGCGTAATCGATGATCTCAAGGCCATTCCTGGAGGCTGTGCCAAGTTCGTAATCAAACAGATAAAGATAATCGCGCTCCGCATCCCGCGTTTCAAACCACTGCATGAAATCTTCTTCACTTGAAAAGTGGTGAATTGTGGTCCTGGCCGAAAGGGTTCCAAACCGAGAATCCCACCGCTCGTGCGCAGGGGCATTGTCATCAACAATTAC